>Ga0209206_10000014_pt1 | contig 42213 bp, 51 predicted proteins | sample ZodSprsou2mmetaG_FD_185478 | JGI IMG/M metagenome (GOLD analysis project Ga0209206, IMG submission 185478) | Hot spring sediment microbial communities from Zodletone spring, Oklahoma to study Microbial Dark Matter (Phase II) - Zodletone Spring... ...
GGTTATTGAATGTCGAATATTACAAACGCTTGCCGCCGCCAACGGTTTGCGACTGTTGTTGTTCGTCTAATGTTGAACTTACGACGAACGACCGAATTTACGGGCGCATTTATGGGGATTGGCCAAAAGTTTATTTTTGCAACGATTGTAAAGCCGCCGTCGGTTGTCACCCCGGAGCCGAAATACCACTTGGCCGAATGGCCGACCGAAGAATTCGCCAACTTAGGGCGAATGCACATAAAGCGTTTGACAAGCTTTGGCAATCCGGCGCAATGCGTCGAACTGAAGCTTACGCTTGGCTTGCAAGACGTTTGCAAATTCCTGTTGAAGAATGCCATATTTCTTGGTTAACTGAAGAACAGCTTAACGAAACAATAAGCACGTCTTCAACGTACTTCGAACACAACAGCGAAGCACTTATTCGCCGGAAGGTTAAGAAAGATGAAAAAAGACACAAACGCGAAAAAAGCGAACGCCAAAAAGTCGCAAACATTATCAAGCGACGGAAAGCAAAACGTAAACCTTGAATCGCCCGGCGTTAGCAAAGCCCTTGCCTTGCGTATAAAAGAAGACATTGACGAATATTGCGTTCGAACCTATGACGGCGGGCACCGCTGGCACCTTGGCGGAAGCCTTATCGGCGAAGAATGCAAACGCAAACTTTGGTATATTTTCCGTTGGGTATTACACGAAGAAACCGACGGTCGTAAACAACGTCTTTTTAATCGCGGCCACCGCGAAGAAGACCGCTTTATTGAATGGCTTGAAGGTATCGGCTTTAAAGTGTGGGCCGACGATTTGACCAATAACACGCTTTGGCACCACCCGGAAAGCGATTCTTACTTGTTGCTTCCGAACACTGAAGAACCCGGCGACCCGCTTTGCGTGCCAATTAACGATTCGCACCCATACCGCAAACAGCATATCGCCCGCGCTAAGGCCGACGGCTTGGAATTCCCACAATATCGCATTTCCGCCGTTCATGGCCATTTTGGCGGGTCGCTTGACGGTATCGCCCGGCTTCCTGAACGGTACGGAATCGACGAACCCGTTTTGTTGGAATTCAAGACCAACGGAACAGGCAAGGGCTTTACCGACCTTTGCACCCAAGGAATGCCCGTGGCAAAGCCGTTGCATTTCGCGCAAACGTCAACGTATGGCAACGAATACAAGTTTCGTTATGTCGTATATTTAAACATTTGTAAAAACGACGACGACTTGCACATTGAAGTTACAAAGCTTGACCATAACTTAGGCGAACAAATGAAGCTTAAAGCCGAACAAATTATTACTTCGGATAAAGCGCCGCCTAAGCTATCGGAAAACCCAACGTTCTTCAAATGCAAGTTTTGCCACTTTTCGAACATTTGCCACAAAGGCGCGGTTCCCGAACGCAATTGCCGAAGTTGCACAAATGCCCGCCCGGCTGAAGGTGGCGAATGGTTTTGCCAAGTTCACAACGGCATAATTCCGCGCGATTTCGTGCCCCAAGCTTGCGACAGTTACAAGGCCGTTACCCAAAATGTTTAAAAATCGTTGGTATCAAGACGAAGCCGAATATTCGATTTTCGACTATTTTCAAAGCGGCAACACGGGCAACCCTGTTGTCGCCACGCCTACCGGAACCGGCAAAGGCGTTATTATTGCGAACTTCGTTAAGCGTGTCTTCGGATATTGGCCGAATCAGCGAATTATGATGTTAACGCACGTCAAAGAACTTATTGAACAAAACGCCGAAAAGCTTATGTCGGTTTGGCCAACCGCACCGCTTGGTATTTATTCCGCCGGGCTTAATTCCCGCGATATGATTCTTCCGATTGTCTTTGGTGGCGTGCAATCTGTATCGAAGGCAATTCAAAAAAGTCTTGAACGCGACGACGGAACCCCGGCGCATTTAAAACATTTCGGTTGGCGCGATTTGGTCATTATTGACGAATGTCATTTGTTAGGCCCGAACGAAGATACAATGTATCAATACGTTATTTCCGAACTTTTGAAAATAAACCCTTATTTAAAAGTTATCGGATTAACGGCCACGCCTTACCGATTAAAGCAAGGAATGATTACCGACGAAGGCGGTTTGTTTACCGACATTTGTTACGATATAACAGGCGTCGAAGCGTTTAACCGTTTAATTGCTGAAGGTTATTTGTCGCCACTTATACCGAAGCGAACTAAAGTTGAAATTGATACTTCGGGCGTTCGTATGTCGGCGGGCGATTTCAACGGCAAACAACTTAACGACGCCGCCGACGAAATAACATACGAAGCCGTTAAAGAAATCGTCGAACAAGGTTACAACCGCAAAAGCTGGTTAATATTTGCGTCGGGTGTTGACAATAGCGAACACGTCGCTTCAATGCTTCAAAGCTTCGGAATTTCCGCCGCCGCTTCGCATTCAAAAATTAAGTCGAAAGAAAACGACGCGCGAATTAAAGCTTTCAAAGCTGGCGAACTTCAAGCCCTTGTCAATAACAACAAGTTAACAACCGGATTCGACCACCCGCCAATTGATTTAATCGGAATGCTTCGGCCTACAATGTCGCCGGGCTTGTGGGTTCAAATGCTTGGTCGCGGAACCCGGCCTTCGCCCGATACAGGGAAAGAAAATTGTCTTGTGCTTGACTTCGCCGGTAATACGCGACGCCTTGGGCCTATCAACGACCCGGTAAAACCGCGCAAGCCCGGTCAAGGTGGCGGCGACGCCCCGGTTAGAATTTGCGAAGTTTGCGGCGTTTACAACCACGCTTCGGCGCGAACTTGTGTAAGTTGCGGAAACGAATTCAGCTTTGAAACGAAGATATTTGCAGCGGCTGGAACTGAAGAACTTCTTCGAAGCGACGCGCCTATTGTTGAATATTTCAACGTTCAAAAGGCGATTTATAATTTGCACGAAAAGCGAAACGAACAGGGCGTTTTAACGTCGCCGCCTTCAATTAAAGTGTCGTATTTTTGCGGCTTTCAAATGTTCGTTGAATGGGTATGCCTTGAACACAACGGCTTACCCGGCAAGCGTGCGCGGGATTGGTGGCGACAAAGGCATTACGAAGAACCGCCGCCGACAACTTACGAAGCTTTAAAACGTGTTTCCGAATTGCGGGTTCCGACACGAATTCGCGTTTGGGTTAACAAGAAATACCCCGAAGTTTTATCGGCTGAATGGTGATATTATGAGCGAAGATAAAACGAAACACCGCGCACGGCGCAAGAAGACCGAAACGTTGCAACCGGCAAAAACATTGCTTGAAGCTTTAAAGTTTATCAAGCCTGTTCAAAAACGCGCCGGAACTGTTCAGCAACAGCATTGTAAAATTTCGGGCAACTGGATTGCAGCAAGTGACGAAGTTATGACAATCGCAACGAAGGTCGAAGAAGATTTGACAGCGTGCCCACAATCAACGCAATTCGAAAAAGCCTTGAAGAAGACCGGCGAAGACCTGTCAATTGTTCAGCTTTCGCAAACGGCCCTTTCGGTCGCTTCCGGGGCGTTCAAGGCGGTTGTTCCTTGCGTGCCGCCGGATAACTTAACCATAACACCGCCCGACGAAGCTTGCGCGGTAATCGACGACCGGGTTAAAGAAGCCTTCGCCATGCTGGCCCCGCTGGCTACTGAAGGCGCGCCAAACGCCGCCTATGCGTCGGTACTGTTGCAAGCCGGAAGCGCCGTGGCGACCAATGGGCACGTCTTGGTTGAATGCTGGCACGGTATCGACCTTCCGCCCGGCCTGTTGGTGCCTAAGTGCGCTGTCGCGGCCATAGCGAAGGCAAACAAACCCCTTGCCCGGTTCGGCTATTCTGGCCCTTCGGCGACCTTTTGGTTCGACGACGACAGCTTTATTAAAACCTATCTTTACGGCGAACGATTCCCGAATTATGCGCCGCTGTTCGATTGCGAAGGCTTGAACCCTTGGCCAGTTCCCGAAGAATTCTTTAAGGCCGTCAAAGCGATTCAGGCGTTCACGCGTAACGGCGTTGTTTACTTCGAAAACGGAAAGCTTGCTTCGAATGAACTTGAAAACGAAGCGTCAACGTATATAATTGAAGGGTTGCCCGAAGGTATGGGTTTTAATTCGAACTATTTAATAATGGTTGAAAAGGCTTTTCAAAAAGTACATTTCGAAGAATCGCAAAATAAAGCGTTCTTCTTTGGCGAAAATGTGCGGGGCGTTTTAATGGGCGTCGAACGTCAAGGTAACTTCGAAGCGCCAACAAGCGGCGAAGATTACGAAGACGACATTCCGTTTTGAAGGTGCGAATATGTTGAACGAAGACGGCTTTCTTGTTGCCAAAAATAATCGAAAACTCGACAAACTTTCGCAAGCCGTAAGGCTGGCGCTTTTTCCTATTGAATTTATGACCGACGAAGAACTTATGTCGGTTCCAGCCGGAAGCGTGTTCGTTTTCGACGTTGAATGTTATCGAAACTTTTTTTACGTTGCTTTTAAATGTTTGGCCAACGGCAAGTTCGTTGCATTTGAGCAATCGCCCGACGAAGCTTTTAACCCGAATAAACTTCTTTGGATGCTTTGGCGCTTTTGTATTGTGGGCTTCAATTCCCAAAACTATGACGTGCCAATGATAAGCCTTGCAATAAAGGGCGCGACGTGCGAAGAATTAAAAGAAGCTTCCGACTTTATCATTAAAGGCAATAACACGCCTTGGAACTTCGAAAAAGAATACGGGCTTCAAATTCAAAAATACAATCATATTGATTTAATCGAAGTCGCACCTTTAGACGGTTCTTTGAAGCTTTATGCCGGGCGGTTGCATTGTAAAACAATGCAAGATTTACCGTTTCAAGAAGACCATATTCTTTCGGCTGAAGACGCTAAAGTTGTTCGGCCTTATTGCTGCAACGATTTGGCGAATACCGAATTATTGTTTAATGAACTTGCCCCGGAATTGAAGCTTCGAACCGAAATGTCGGAAGAATACGGCGTTGACTTGCGTTCGAAATCCGACGCACAAGTTGCCGAAGCTGTTATTAACAGCGAATTGCAAAAAGTGCTAGGCTATTACCCAAGAAAACCGCGCATTGAAGAAGGCATTGTTCTTCAGTACAACACGCCGGATTTTATCAAGTTTAAAAGCCCACACTTAAACGACGCCCTTTCGCGTATTTCTTCCGCCCGCTTCCGTCTTGACGGCTTGGGTTCGCCAATATGGCCCGAAGGCTTGGGCGAACAGGTGAAGACCAAAAGCGGCTATAAATGGGAACTTAAAACGCAAGTCGGAAACAGCGTTTATAAAATGGGTATGGGCGGGCTTCATTCCAAAGAAAGCAATATTGCACATATAGCGACCGGCGACATAATCATTGCCGACAACGACGTTGCTTCGTTTTATCCGCGAATTATATTGAATCAAAAGCTTTGCCCGCCGCACCTTGGCGAAGCGTTCCTTGAAGTTTATAACAAGATTGTTGATACGCGCATTCACGCTAAAGCAATGGCCGCTAAGTGCAAGAAAGAAGGCGACCGCGCCGGGGCGAAGCGTTGGAAGACAATTGCCGACAGTTTGAAAATTACCATTAACGGAAGCTTCGGCAAGCTTGGAAACAAATATTCAACGCTATACGCGCCGCAACTGTTGCTTCAAGTTACCATTACCGGCCAACTTGTGCTTCTTATGTTAATTGAAATGCTTGAAGAAGCGGGTATTGAATGTATTTCCGGCAATACCGACGGCGTTGTTTCGAAGTATCATAAAGACCGGCATAACGACGTTCGCGCTATTATTAAGCATTGGGAACAGATAACAAACTTCGAAACCGAAGAAACCCGTTACAGTGCTGTTTATAGCCGCGACGTTAATTCGTATGTTGCCATTAAAGAAGAAGGCGGCGACGACGAAGCGCGCTTTCTTGACGAACGCTTAGGTTGCAAAACCAAGGGCGCATTTTGCGAACGCGGTTCCGCACTTAATAGCATTCTTTCAAAGAACCCCGAAACGCTTATTTGTTCCGACGCTGTTATTGCGTACTTGAAGAACAAAACCCCAATCGACAAAACAATTAAATCTTGCAAAGACATTCGCCGCTTTGTAACTGTTCGCAACGTAAAAGGCGGCGGCGAAAAGAACGGGGTTTATTTAGGCAAGGTTGTTCGGTTCTATTATCCGAAGAATGAAGCCGGTTGCATTTCGTATGTTCTAAGCGGCAACAAAGTTGCAAAGACCGACGGCGCGCGGCCTTTAATGGATTTGCCCGACGAATTGCCGGGCGACATTGATTATAATTGGTATATAAACAAAGCAACCGAAATGTTATACGATTGCGCCGGGCTTCAAATACCAAAGACACAATCGCTTTTCTTTTAGGTCAATTCACAAGTCAACGTGTCGGTTACTGTCGAATATTTGCTATTGGAAATAATTTGCGAATCAATTATTACTTCAAGCGTTCCAGTTAAGCCCGTAACGTCAATGTTAACCGTTGAACTTGTGGTTGTTACCGTAGTATAACCGCCAGCACCAACGCGCCAACGAACGCGGGTTTGCGTGTCGCTTTCCCGTGTATTGGTCGAATCATTATAAACCCGAACGCTTGTGTCGGCCCGGCTACGGTTACGCCATGCAACCACGCAAGTCGTCGCCCCAATTTGCGTCGGCGGCGTTCTGGAACCAAACAGGGTCAAATAAGCGGGCGGTAATGGCAACCCGCCCCGGTTGGTTGGTGCCCCGCTGAAAGTCGGCGCTGAAGTCGATTCAAGTTGCCCGTTCGGCGTGTTGTCCAACAGCTTGAAATAGCGCGTTGTACTTGTGGGCAACAGTTCAGGAAGAAGCCCGTCGGTTCCGCCTATAAACCAAACCCGGTCGTTCGTGGCGTGCGTAGCCGGGGCGGTATCAAGAACGGCCCGGTAAACGTCGGGAAAGGTAACAGTACCGTCTAAGTTATCGACAAAGCCCACATAAACGAACAATTCGTTGTTGATAAGCAAGAACGCCGAACCGTCGCGCGCTTCGTTAAGCGTCGAATGCTGTTGCAAGTTTTCAATGCTGTTCGCTGAAACACTGCCAACGGTAAAACCTGTCGTGTCGTGCCTGTCGGTCGAAGCTGTTGAAATATCGTAAGGCGCAAGCAATACCCCGCCGCCGTTGTAAGTTGCATCTTCAAACGCAAGAATCGGGTCGGTTGCGAAGTTGTCGCTTGAAGTCACCGCGTCGTAAGAAATAGACGAAGCACCCGGCGCAACGGCTGCAATATACAGCCGCCCGTTACTGTCGAACGTTGAAAGCGTTTCGCTTGAATCGTCGGAACTTATGAACAAAGGCGGCGTAAACAACTTGTAAAGAACAACCGGGTTCGGGTTGATACTAATTGGCGTCCATCCTGAACCTTCAGGGTTTGCAAACGTCGGCGTTGCTGTCGCGAAGCGGTCTTGAACACAAGAAATTTTAATTTCGTTGTTGTCCAATTCGCCGAAGTCAATTTTGGTAATACGCATAACCATGTTCGTAATTCCAAAAGGCGACCAATTCATTTTAAAGACTGAACCGGGGCGGAAACTTTGGGCCTTACGATTAACAACAATATCGCATTTATAAAGCGGAACACTTACAAGCGAAAGTTGACGCGCCGCCAGTATTGCGGCAACGTCGGGTTCGGTACAACCGGGCGCGCTGAATTCAGTTGATTTAACGCGGTTTTGAAAATTGATATTCGCGAAGTCTTGTTGAATTGCAACGCTTTGGTCGTAAGAATTATTTCGGTTTTTAAATGTAACCCTGCATTGATTAAACGTATTTTCCCAAGTGGTTTTTTGAAAATTCTTCATTGTCTTAATTGAAGATTCGTCAAGAACCGGAAGGGTGCCAACGTCGTAATCTTCGCGAATAAGTTTCGCAATAATTTGGCCGGTTGCCGGGTCTTGATACAAAAGACCGTCGGCAATTCTCATAATTTCTTCAAGAAGGTCTTTCCCGGTAATTGCCTGTTGAACAAGCAACGACATTCCGACGCCTTCGTTGTAAAGTGTTTGCGCGCAACTTACAAAGCTTGTAAGTTCTAAGTCTGAAGGTAAGTTTCCGAAGCGACCCCATTTTTGCGTAATGGCGTCGTAAGCGATTTCCATTGGGTTAACGTCAAGCCCGTTCGGCATTATTGAATAAGTCGCGTCAAGGCCCGAAGTAATGCGCGAAATTTCAAAGCTAAACGCTTCGGGTGTTGTTTGCGTTCCAATATAAAACGATTTAAACAAAGCCCTTGCAATGCCGTTATAAGCTGGAACATTCGGCCCGATTTTATCAATCAAATAAGAATCTTGCGCCGGGTCAAAACGACCGTCGTAAAACTGAAGCGTGCCTTGAAGACCGCCGCGTTCTTCTTCGCCGCCAAATAAATTCGGTTGGTCGATATAAATTGAACCTTGCGAAGACAAAAGACCCGACCAAACAAGTTTAGTACCGGCGTGCAACTTCCGAAGTTGCACGCCGGGGCCAAGCGCAAGAACGCAATCAATGCCAAGGTAATTTTTGTAACCGACCGTTACCTTCTTCGAACTGAACAACCCGGTCTTGACCTTCTTCTTGATAGGAACGGCCCTGTAATCGCCATACCATGCCGTTATAGGCGATTGCTGGCGCACGGTGCCCCAAACCAAGGGCAACGGGTCGCCGTGGTTAGAACGCGGAAATTTGAAGTCGCCAAGCTTGGCCGCGCGGGCGGTTTCGACATTGGGCTTCGGGGCCAGTGCCGCGACAAGAAGAAGCGCGACGATAAAGACAAAGACAACCCACATATTAAACCCCGCTTTGAAATACGTTATTCGATTCGCCGGGCACAAACGGGCACCCGCCGAAATTCGCTTGATTGCTGAACTTAGGGCAACCGTTCGCCCCTTCGTATGAATGGTCGCAACCCGCCGTTACTTGAATCGAAGTACCGACGGCCATTTTCGCGAATTCGTAATTAACCGTTAATTGTGTTCCGCTTTGCGCGACAATCATTCGCCTTTCATTTCGTGCTGTAACGGCAACTTCGCCGCCTTGAAACAAACCGTCGGGAAAACCACCAAGCGACGGAATTGTTATGGTCTTCAAATCGACAATTGTTGCAACTGTTGTGTCAAGTGAATTCGCCGCCCGGCTTACTTTGCAAAGCGAATCGAAAAGCACGTTGTTACACGGCGGTTGAATGTAAACGTTCGGAATGTTACCCGTTAGCATTGTTCCGAATTTGCTTGGCGTTCGAATGGTTGCAAATTCATTCGTTACCGATATTGAAACAATCGGCCCTTTCCAATATGCGACCCAATTTACGGCGTCGCGCTGCAAACGATAAACGGTAAGGTTCAACGCTGGCGGCGTAGTTTGAAACGCGTAATCTTTAATAAGTTGTTCGGAAATAGGAACGTTAATTGTAATGTCAACGCTGTCGTCTTCGTGCGTTCCAACCTTTAAAGAACTTCGCGTTAAGCCCGGAACAGGGTTGTAAACTGAACCTTGAAACGTTACAAGGTTAACGTCGGAAGTCATGTAATAGTTTTTATACGATCCCAAGAATTCGTATAATTCAACGGGCGCGCTTTCGGTTTGGCTTTCTTCTTTGTCGTCGTAATCCGTCATAGTTCCGCCGTTCTAATCGCAATAGTTAAATGACTTTCAAGCCCGAAGTGCAACCAATCCACTTTATCAGCGTCAAGGCGACACGGCAACAAATACGAAATTCGTTTTACGTCTTGCCAACCCGCGCCGGTCGGCACCGCGTCGGCCAAAAGAATAATTGTATCGTCGCCGCTAACCGAAGCCCCGGTTACTTGCGTTCTATGAATTCCTGAAGCTGTTTCAACTTCAATATAAGTGTGTGTCGGAATCGGAAACACCTTTTCGGCGTATTCCTTGCCCTTTACCGTATAAGTTGTCGTCGCGTCGGAAGGCGCAACAGTAAGCACTAAATCGGGCCTAAATGTGGGCACCCAAAACCGACGGGCTTTGCCGCGCGCATAAGCGAAAAACGCTTTCCAATAGTCCATATCTTCGGGCGATTTAATACGGTCAACTTTGAATTTACGCGGGCCACCAACGCGCGAATAATCCCAACGCGTTATAATGTCAAGAAGCCCGCTTTTATTATCAAGGTCTTGTTGACCTGTCGAAACACGGTCGGAAACTAAATCGTCGGCAAGCGGGCGTTTGTCCAATACCGGGTAAGTTGCGAACGTTGTTAACGAAGCAATCGAACCGGGCCTTTCCATTTGTGTTCGTTGGCGAATAAACCTTGAAGTAAGTTGCACTTCGGCCACGTCGTCAACTGTATAACGATTTAAGCTTTGCTTATCCAATAACAAAGCGGGCGACCCCGGAACAATAATCGAACCGGCGGGCACGTCAAAAGTTAAAGGCGAAGTTACCGTTGCGCTTCCGCTTCCAACTGTATCAATTTGAACAAGCACCGAATTTAAAGGCGTTTGAATCAAAATATATTCACCGTCGCGAATATCTGTTTTTGTTTCGTCGAAATAAAGCGTTAATTCGTTTGTCAAACTTTCAGCCGACGCCCTTATTGCGTATTGATATTCGGGAAGCCACAACCGACCATTTGCGGCAATAACCGTCGAATAAAAAACGTTAAGGTCGTCAAGATTATCAAATATAACTTTAATTCGGAATTCAATTCGCGGCACTTCACCGCGAACCGCAATACGTTGTTCGGTTCCGTCGGTTGCAACAATATTGTCGGTCAACCATTCCCAAGATTCAGCAACCGGAACTTCGGGCGCAATGTCGAATTTAATTGCACGCGTTCCGATAATATGAATCGGAAGCAGGTCTTCAACGTTTGAAAAATCAAATTGAATTTCAATGTCAATTTTTGGCGGGCCTGAAACGCCAATTGTTACGTCGTATGTCAACACTTCCAAAGGTTGCATTGCATAAGGCGCGGCTTGGCCGTCAACAGTAACGCCAACCGGGTTCGAAATAAGAATGTCGGAAAGGTTAGCGGGCGTATAAGGCCAAGCGTTCCAAACTGTAAATTGCCGTGTTTGTGACGAAGCGACCGTTTGAAGGTCAAGTTTAATCGGGTCAACGTGAACGCGAAAATAAAAGTCTTGAAAGAACGAATTTTGAACTTCGGCGGGGCCGGGGTTCCAACTTGCCCGCGCTGCAATTCGATAAGTGTCATAAATTCCAGCGTAACCAACGTCGCCACTTTCTGAAAATTCGTAAGCTTGCGGGTCGTAAACGTCTTCGGTAAACGAATCAACTTCCGAAGAAATATTATTGTTTACTTCGCCATATACGAAACCACTATAAACCGCGCCAAATCTTCCGGCCATGAATTAAACCCCGGTATAACGAACAGCAAAGCCAAAAGTTCCGCTATGTTCGGCACCTGTTACCCAAGGAACGCCGTCGCGGGTTGTTGAGTCTTTACGATACCACGGATAAACAACCCATTGTTCGGCCCCATAAGTAACAATATCACCCGGAACAATGTTGTCGATACGACAAAGCCTTGCATTTTCCAAACGAACACCAAGGGTTCGCCCGTTGCTATTTCGGGTTACACTTGGCCCAATCGGAAGAAGAACCGTCGATTGCGTGGCAAGGGTTGGCAAGCCGCTTAATATCCCGGCGACGTGAACCGAAGCCGGGTACATGCCAGTTCCAACAGTTTGAACCGCCAACGTTCGCCAACCAACAGTTGAATCAAGCCCACAATGTAAAAAGCTTGTGTGATACGTTCCGCCGAAGCTTGAAAACAAACCAAAGCCGGGGCCGTTAAATGCTTGCGTTCCAATTTGCGAAAGGTTGGCGGTTATGTACATTTTGGAAACTGTCGCGGTTGCATCATTCAAACGCGAGTCAAACATTCCGGTAAACCATGCGCCGGTTCCACCAATACCCGGCATTGCGGATATTCCGAACGACATTTGTTGGTAAAAATCCGAATTGTAATTTATTACAATGTAAACTTCGGCGGGGTTTTCGAACAAGTGAATTTCGTAATTTATAGGAAACGACATTGTGCTTGCAATGTTTGCAAACTTTACGCCGTAAGTATAAGCGCCAGTAAGCGACGAACCGCTTTGACCTGTTCCACCGTCAAGACGAAGGTTAGTTGTGTCGTTGGTTAGTTTAAAGTATGCCGTCGCGCCGTAGCTTAAAACACCACTTGTTAACGACCAACCGTTTGACGTGCAAGCGGTTTCAATAGCCGATTTTAAATCCGCAAAGCTTGCGGCTGAACCCGATACATAAGCCATAATATTAACTCATTTCTAAGCCGACGAAATCGCGCCAAGTTGTGCGATAAACGTTTTGGCACATTACAAAGGCGCGGCCACTTGCCGCAATAATAGCGTCAACAGCTTGAAGCACTGTCATTCCTGTTTGGTCAACTGGCGTGCCGCCGACCTGAACAACGTTTTCAACACCGTTGTTAAAACCCGATATAAAAAACACGCCGTCAAGTTCGCCGTAAATATTTATAGGCGTTGTGTTCACGCTCAATTCCATCATAACAATAGGTTCAACTTGATAATAAGCGTCGGCCCCGGCGTCGGCTGGAACCATGCAATTAGACGTTTGCGGCCCGGCAAGTGCATTCGCTGTGACGTTTCGATTCATAAAAGGGTGACAAGTAACTTCAACCCAATTGCCGCCTTGTTCGCGAATCCAAAGGTTTGTATCGGCGTCGTAATAGTTGCCGGGGTACGGGAATTCTTGCGTCGTGTTCGAATAGCGTTGCGTGCTTTCACCGTCAAACATTGCGGCGCAAATAAGCGGCGAAGGATATTCGCCCGGCTTCGCATACGGAAAGAACTTGCCGCAATAAAAGTGTTCATAAACCGGCGTTCCGACTTTCAAACAACCAACGATTCTTTGCGCGTTTGCCGTTACGAAATATGTAACGCTGTTATTGTGGGAAGGGCAAGTTGTTATTTTAATTCCCGGTTGTGTTTCGAAACTGTTTCCGCTTATGTATCCGATAAACGTTGCGCATTTCAAATTATACCAATCGCCGGGTATATCCTGAAAAGTTTTGAAGCCAATAAAAATTTCTTCAGTACCCGACAGGCCCAAGCTTTTTCCTATCCATTCGCGTTCGGTTCCGGTATTAACGTAACGTTGCGTTGTCCAACCGTTCGCCGTTGCAAGCGTAACAATTACGTCAAGCATACCGTGGTTCGCGTTTCCGCCACCGCCGCCGCTTGTTACTGTGCCAATTGCGTAACCCATTATTTAACCCCTATGACTTTTGCAACCGTTCCGGCGTTTTCTTCGATTGCTTCGATAATAAACGACTTGCCTTCGCTGGATTTAAGCGCCGCAAGTGCCGCGTCTTTATTTTGCACGACCGCCGCGTTAATTGGAACATTTACGACCGGGGCCGGTGCTGGTGCGGCGGCTGGTGCGCTTCGACCTTCGCCCGCTTGGCTTCCGTTACGCTGAACCCGTGCCACGCCAGTGCGAAGGGCTTCAAGGTTGTTCGTTCCAATGCGCGACGTTGTGGCCGCGTCCATTACGAATTCTTGGCCATGCACAACGCCCGCGATTTCACGACGGCCACCGCCGCCGGTAAAGCCGCCCCGTTCGAAGCCACCTTTGGCCGCTGCAATGGCTGCAAGCACCGCCGCAAGACCAATCGCCGCCGCACCACCGAACGAACCAATCGACGCGGTTGTTGCTGCTGGCGTCCAAGCGGTTGTTGTTGTTGTTGCCGCCGTAGTGCTTGCCGCCGTGGTGGTCGCTAAGGCTGTTGTTTGGGCCGCTGTCGCCGCCGTAGTGGTGGCAATGGTGGTCGCCCCTTGAAGTTTCGTGGCGGCTGTTGTGGCCGCAATAGCACCTTGTTTCAACCCTTCAGTGATAACCCATTGAATGCCCATTTTGATAATGGAAGAAATCAATTCGGCAAGGGCACCGCGCGCGACGTTCCTTAAAGTTTCGTCAAGGTCTTCGCCATAAACAATCGCTTGTCCTAAGCTATTTGCGAAGCCGTCGGTTAATTGGGTAAACAAGTTGCCGAACGCTTCAGACATTGCCGGGATTGTGCCTTGATAGCCTTCAACAACCCGCGCCAAACCACCAAGGAACGAATCGGCCCAAGTTCCGTCGCCCATTGTTGCACGAAGCTTCGACGCTTCAACATTAAGCATAACCAGCCGTTGCGCGTAATTGTCGGCGCTGATAATACCCGCCGCATAAGCACTGTTTGCGGCTGTTATACCGTCGCTAATTCGCTGGAACTGGCCAAACGTCGATTCGTAAATATTGTTAAGTTCTTCTTGAATTCCTTTTTCACGCTGCAAAGTTTGAAGCTTGTTCATAATTGCCGAAGCTTCGTCTTTGGTTAACGTAATTTTTTTGTTCAACAATTCGTTGTTAATTTGTTCAAACTGAATTTGAAGTTCACGTTGCGGGCCAAGTAAGCCAAGAAGCTTCAATTCTGAATCAAGTTCGCGATTAACCTTCGCCAAAGCGTCGGCCCGTTTTTGTGCCGCTTTAAGTTGGTCGCTTGTTTGCCGGGCGGCTGGTGCGTTGCCTTCGCCGCGCAATGGTGCGCCCGCGCCTTCGCCGCGCAATGGTGCGTTGCCTTCGCCGCGCAATGGTGCGTCCGCGCCTTGTTCGTTCGCGATTCTTTCGTTGGCAATTTTGCGCGCGCGTTCAGAAACAGCCGAAACAGCGTCGCCGACAAAATCAGTATTGAACGCCTTTGAAAATTGGTCACTAAACACGTTGCCAAGTTCAGTCGCCGCGCCCGACAATTCGCCTTTAAAACGCGAAAGGTCAACGCTAAAGTCGGTATTGAAAATCGGATTCGCGCCCAAGAATTCGGCGGCGTTGTTGGCCAATTCAAGAAGCGATTTAAGCTTGTTCAATACGCCGTTTATTCCGGTTTCAACCGCGCCGATAACGAAGTTCATTGCGCCAACAACAATGTCTTTCAAAGCCGCCGGGAATAATTGCCAACCTTGAACGATTGAATTGAAAGCACCGACCCAAAGCGCAATATAACCGTTTACGATTGTCTTTCCGATTGATACGACATTTCGCAAAGCGTCGCCAAGTATGCCCACAAACCCCGAAGCCCGACCTTCGACTTCATTGAATGCCGAATTCCAAACGTCTTTAAAGAAGTTGACAACCGGGGCGATAACTTCGCCGATAATTTGAAAGACCGCCGTGAACGTATCACCCAACGAAACAACGCCGTCTTCACTAACTTTAATGTCGTCTTTGAAGGCCGCAAACAAAGCGATTGCCGTTGTAAGACCAACAATAAGCGCACCGATTGGGTTTGCCGCGATTGCCAGCGTAAACGCTTTGACGGCTGTTGTCGCCGCGCCTATGCCCGCCAGTATGGCCGGGCCGAATGCAACAAGCAAAGCGGCGGTTAATGCCGCCAGCGCCACGCCAACGGCCTTCATATTGTCGGCCAAGAACAAGAAGCCTTTCGACATTGCTTCAGTAATACCAAGGCGCTTGTTTATTTCGCCGAAGAATTGCGTCGCACTGTTTTTCAATACAACAAAGCTTTGGCCCAATGTGGGAATCGTTTTCGCAAACTTGCCCGCTATTTCTTCCCGTGCATTCGCGAAGGCGTCGCGCATAACTTGCGCGGTAATTTTGCCTTGCGGTGCAAGTTCCAAAAGTTCGCCGCGTGTAACTTTCAATTGCTTCGCGATTGCGTCGGCAACCGAAGGCATAAGTTCCATAACGGTTCGGAATTCGTCGCCGTCAAGTTTGCCTTTGTTAAATGCTTGCGAAAGCTGAAGAAGTGCCGACGCTTGTTCGTTGGTCGTTGAACCAGAAAGAACCAAAGCTTTGTTGACTGTTTCGGTCAATTGAAGCGATTCTTGTTGCGAAGCGCCAAGCTGTTTCAAAGCCAAGTCAAAGCGTTGGAATGCTTGCGCGGTATCTTGAACCGGGGCACGGGTTCGGTTTGCAACGTCGAAAACTTCTTTCGTTACGGTCACAAGTTGCCGTTCGCTGTCAACAACGTTTCGAAGTTTGTTTTCAAGTACCGTGTAAGCGTCGGAAGCCTGAACAATTGCAGCACCGCCGAAACTAATTCCGGCGAAAGCGGCGGCTGTTCGAATAAACGAACCAAGGCTTCGGTTTGAACGTTCGGTTGAATTGTTAAGCTTGTCTTGCGCCACTTTCAAACGAAGGGCGGCAAGTTCGGCCCGTGACTGTGCCGCCGCCGCATTGGCTGAAGCAACCGACGCGCGTTGTTGGGCGGCTGTCGTGCGGGCGGTTTCAGTCGCAAGCTTTTGTTGTGAAAGTGCGGCCCGGTTGGTCGCGTCGGACATTCGCGCATTTGCCGAAGTCAAGCGGGCGTTTACGTTGGTTTCACGGGCAAGGGCGTTCGTAACTTTGGCCGAAGCGTTGGCAAGTTTATTCAAAGCGGTTTCGTCAACTGAAGCAAGTTGACTTTTCAGCTTCATAACGGCACTATCGGCCCGGCGCGCGGCGTCGGCGATTTCAAGAACCTTTTTACGGACATTGGGCGAAACCTTGTCGCCAATTTCAATGTCAATTCTTTCGTCGGCCATAAGCGCCCCTTAAAATTTGATTTTAACCTTCTTAGTTTGCTTCCGTCCTAACAGCGCGGCACGTTCAACGAAGCCCGCCGGGGCTTGGCCTGAATATCCGTCATTAAGTCGCCTGATATACGGAAGCACATTGCTTAAATATATCTTATCGCCGGGCTTTTTGCCACGCAAAACAGCACGGGCCGCATTTAAGGCCGCTTGCGCGCTTGCTTTTTGAGTTGAACCACCTTTGCCCGGATAAAATGGCGCGATAGAATCGGAAACAGGTTCGTTAAGCGTTACTTGCCAGTTCGACAAAGCTTTTGAAGTATCGACCGGGGTTTTAAAAACAAGGTCGCCAATGATAGTCAAAGCAACTTCAACGGCGGCGTCGGAAGCCTGTTTGTCAAGCGTACCAACGCGCCGTTCTAAGTCGTTTGCTAAATCGGTTAAGGTTCTTGCCATTACTTACCCGCCTTCGGTTGCTTCTTCGCCAGTATTTGCAAATTCGCGTCGTCCATTCGGCGAACATGATAAAGAAGGTCTTCAGTCTGTTCGTCGTCGAATTCGTAAGCTTCCGCATAAGCTTTAATACTTGTCCAAGGAATCGGCGTAAGCGTCAAAGCGTGCGTTCGTTCGGCGTCCAAGTCAAAGAAGGCTTGTAAATAAAGGCTTAACCCCGGCTTTAATTCCGGGGCGTTGGCGATACGTTCCGGCAATGGTTGCCCGGAACGCATAGCTTGCTTCGCAATGTTTTGTTCTATCGGCCCCATTTCTAATAGGTACAATAGAACTTCCGTTAGTTTCCCGCTTCACCTTCAAGCGTTTCGTCGCGGAACAGCGAAGCTTTCTTTGCCTTTTCTTGAAGGTCGTCGTAAAGTTCGTTAAGCCGTTCGAACAACGACAACGCGTTTGCCTTCGAATAATCCGCGTAACCTTCGGCTTTTTTTTCGCCGCTTACGTCGGACAATGAAACGTTGCGCCAGTCAAGAAGAACGGTATCAACGAACACTTCCATAAACAGCCGTTCGGCAAGGTCGTTGTTCATTGTTTCCAGTTCAATAGCGCGACGGTGCGGGCGGGTGGCCCGTTCAAGCGCCTTCGTATATTTCTTGTTGGCTTTCGACATACGCGAAATTTTGAAGCCGGGAACCGAACCGTCTTTGTTTGCGCCATATTCGACCCAAACGCCGTCAACTTCGGCTTGTTTATCTGTTGCAAATTGACTTGAAAGCGACACTGTGCTTACTCCTTCGTTGAATTACCGGGGCACCGCCCCGGCTTGTTAAAGCTGAATCGAACGCTTACGCGGGCATTCCCACATTTGGCAAGTATTCGAAGAAGGTTTTCATCATAGTGTAACCCGCTTCGTTTTCCGCCGCGTTCGTTTCAACCGGAATCGTAATGGGCGCGTCTTTTTCGACATTCAAGCGACCGCCGCCAAGGGCAAGAAGCGGAATGTCATAGACGAAGCCCGCGTTGTTTTGCGCTGCAATGAAACTAAGTGCAACGTCGCTATTCGCGCGAACAGCTTGAACCGCTGAAACTTCGGTAAAGTATGCGGTAATTGAACCGGAAACTTCGAAGTCGCCCGCCGTAGCGTCGAAAGCACCAAGAACAGCGACCGCCTTGTTTGGCGAAACGTTGTTGTTAATGGCAATGTTTGCTTCGGAAACGTAACCGAACAAAGCGGTCGGGTTCAGCGTTACCGGGTCAACGACGTTCAACTTGATTCGGTAAATATCCGACGAAGTGTTAAACGCGTCTTCGCTGGCGGCGCTTACGCGCGTTCCGCTTTTAACCCCTGTCAAACCGTCGCGTTGCGTGTTGTCCATTGCAACAAAGGTCAAGTCGGCGTTCAGCTTGTCGGCTTGTGGGATATTCAAAGTAAACTCGTTCGGAATAGCGCCTTCAAGGTATTCGCTTTGAACCCCGTTCGCGTCTTGGCCAAGCTGTCGTTCGACGTTGTAAGAACGGCGCTTGATAAGAAGCGCGTCTTTTTCGTTTCGAATAACAGTGCCGAAGAAGATTCGAAGCGAAATACCGGCCCCGGATTCAGTAACAGGCGTCCAAGTGGTATCGTCGAAGGCCAGCGCGTTAGCCGCGATTGACTTAATGCGGGCATAACCCGGTTCGTTGTTTGCGAAGCGATTTCCCGCCGCGTCGCCGCCAACAAACACCCATTCGCCAACAGTTAAGCCAAGGGTTGTAAAGTCAAGAATGGTCGAATCAAGCACAATGCTTGAAGCCGAAGCCGTAATGTTAATGTCGCCGCTTGCACCCTGAAAACCAACCGTTTGCAGCTTGGCCGCTGAAGGCGGGGCCGCTTCGTCAACAAGGTCTTCGACAACCACCAACGACGCGGCGGCGGCACTTGAAACGACTTTAAGGCCGTTGTTTGCCGCATTGGTGAAGCCCGAAGCCATAACCAACGCCCCGGCAATGAAACCGTCAAGCCCGGAAGCCGCTTCGTAATCTTCGCCGGTTCCGTCAACGTTTGTAATGGCAATCGCGGTGCCGTTCAAAGGTTGCGTTGACATTTTTTCGCGTGCGTCGGCGAAGAAAAAGCCTTGAAGAATCCGCTTCATATTCGAAAGCGTCAAGTCGGTATTTAATCCACCGCTTGCGTCCAAGTCAACGATTTTACCTTTCTTGCGTTGACGCGACGGGTTAATTGGTGCCCGCGCTACGCTTGAAAGTTCGCCGCCAAAATCCGAATAAGAATTTGGTTCCAGTTCATACCAAACAGGCGACCCCGGAAGCGTCTTCAAACTTGCTTCTTCGGCGAACGCCAATCCGGTAACATTGCTGTCGATTTTGTTAGCCATGTTGTCACCCTTTAGCCGTTTTCGTCGTATTCATATTCGGCAACGACGTTGAACCGATAAAACTTTTCTTCCGGCGGAAGTTCGTTAATTCGTGCGTTTCTAAACCAAACCTTACCCGAAGTCGTATGCCCGCGAAAGGCATTACGGGCGATAATAGCAAGCCGCCGCCCTTTTGTCATGCTTTCGCTATCGGATTTCGGGCAAAACAGTTGAACGAAAATAAGGCCGTCGGTTGTGTAGCGTTGCCCGGCGTCGCCATTTCGAAGCGTTGATTGTTCTTCGTCAACGGTTTGTTGCGAAACCCGCGCCCAAAAAACCGAAGCGTCGGGCGTTGTGGGTTCTTCAACGCCGGGCCAACGCACTTCGGGAACGTAAGACGCAACCGCCGCACTATTGGCAAGCCAAGCGACGTTAAAAGCGTCAAACATTTCGTCAATTGCTTCTTCGTAACTTATCACGCTTCAAATTCCAAAAAGTAAAGAATTATTTCGCCGTTTGGCGAAAGCGGGTCAATGCTTTTAACAACCAATTCAACGCTGTTTCGAATAACAACGTCTTTCGCCGCTGGTGCAAAGGTAACGGCGGGCATTAAGCCGCTAACCGAACCCGTCGGAACTTCGGTGCCTTTCAAATAACGAATAAGTTCTTGGTTTTCTTTCAAAGGTGGAAGAAAGACAATTGAAACGGGGTTGTCGGTAGGCGTTGCGGCTGAAGGTTTCCAAGGCTTTGACGAATCAACCGGCGCACCGTCGGCAAGTTGTCGCCATGTTACCGACTGGCCCTTTTGGCTTATAAGCCGCTTCGCTGTCGCAATTTGCCGGTCGTAAACGCCCATATTAAACCCTTAGTGTTCGAAGGCTGAAGCGTTGCCCACATTCACTAAACAAAGGGGCAAGCAAAGCGTCAACCGCCGTAATCGTTGGCGTAATTGAAACGCCGATTTTTTCCGAATATTCGGTTTCGATTGGGCCGACGACTTCTTTCTTTACGAATCCGCCGCTTTGCGTTGGTTGAATATCAATGCCGTTGAACAATTCAATTGAAAGTTGCGCTTGTGCTTGCTTCAATTCCTTCGGCATAAAATCCGCGTCGATTTCGACACAATCAATTTTCACGTCGGTTCGGGGCCACTGCAATTCCTGATTCAACGGGTCGGTTTTGTCGCCTTGATATTCGGCGCGCTTGCCTTCCAAATAATCCATTGCCTTGATAAGCAGAATATCAAGTTCGGCGTCGTCAACCGGAAGGGTTACGCCACGGGCTGAAGCATAGGCGCGCGCGTAAGCTTCGTCGATATACGAATTCGCGTTTGCCACAATTGAACCGTCTTCAACAATAACCGCCATAACTTTTACCTTTGAATAGGTTGGGGCTTGTCGTGAAACCCGAAGGCACGCGACGCGACAAGCCCCTTACGCCGTTAGGCGTTCGGTTTCCAATCCGCGCCTTTGGCCGGGGCCGGGGCGGGTTTGGCTTGCTCTTTTTTGGCTTCGGCGGCTTGCGCTTTCGCGGCGTCGGCTTTGGCCTGTTCTTCAGCTTTCTTGGCGGCGTCGGCTTCAGCTTGCGCTTTTTGTTCTTCGCGCTTGGCTTTACCTTCTTTCGCTTTTTCGATTGAAGCTTTGCGTTCGTCTTCGAACTTCTTCAACGCTTCTTTAGCCGAAGGAAATTTGTTGTAAAGTTCGGGAACGTCGCCCGCTACGCCGTCGCAACGTTCAGGCGCGCCGGAAGTCGGAACAAAGTTCGCGTTACGAAATGCGACATTCGACCCCAAGGTTTCGGCGATTTCTTGGGCTTCAGCACTTGGCAAAACGCCCTTGATAAAATACAAAATTCGCGGATAGCGTTTCATTCTGGTTTACTCCTTCGGGATTTAAAGAAGAACGGGGCCGTTAAGCCCCGTCATTCCCTTAGCGGGATTCGACCACGCAACCGGCAATATCTTTGTTATCGGTTGCGTACTTGTCCCAATTGGTTGAAGTGGCAAGCGCCGCGTCGGTTGGTGAAGCGCCGCCGTTGGTTTTATCCCAAGCGAAGCCCTTGACGCCCACATTGTACGACCATTCCGCTTGGTAAGTGCGAAGAATGTTTTCGTCGCCGTTCTTGGTTTCGAAGTTGTCGGTAAAGTCGTTGTTCTGGTGAATTACCAACGAATCAGCCACCAAGCCAAGGGTATGATATTCGTCAATGCCCGCGCCTACGCCGTCGGCTGTTACAAGCGAAGGGCTGTCGGATACAACGAACAGGCGACCGAACGGGTCGGCGATAACGTTAACGGTGCCGTAAGTAAACAGGCGTTCAACGTTTGCCAAGTTGTCGTTGTAAAAGTCGTGCAAAGGCGAAGAATGCAACAGCCAAACCAAAATTTGGTTCGAACGGTCGCCGAAGGTGCGTGCGCCGTTATTCAACGCGGTCGGCGACAAACTGCCCGCCGTGCCGTCGTAAGTAACAGCCGCAACTTGCGACAGGGCCGCATAAGCCGCCGCAACGCCAGTGTTCAACATATCCGCCAGCGTATCAACCGCCAGTTGTTGACCAAGGGCCGCGCCCGCTTCTTGCGGGTTGCGTTGAATCCATTTGAATTGACCGGGGTCAAGGCTAACAGGCGGCGTACCGGCTGCAACTTTAACCATTGTGTCAACCAAATGGGCAAGGGTTTTACCAGCGACCGCACCCGAACCGTAAGCGTTCCGACGACGAACCAAACCGGCAATTTTTTGGTAAAACGCACGGTCGGAATAGTCGCCTTGGTGGGCGGCTTGCTGAAGGGTGATAGTACCGCGCGAAGCGGCATTGAAAAGTTCGACCTGTTGGGCCAAAACTTCGGTCATTGCGTCGTAAGCGTATTCGCTGAAAACAGCTAAGTCTGAAAGTGCCACGGTGTTTACTCCTGTCGTTCTTTCGAAGCTTTAATTTGTTCAGCTAATTCTTTCGGCGAAATTGCCGAAAGCTGAACAGGTTTACCGTCGTCACCCGTGGCACTGACACGACTTGACTTCGATTGGCCGTCTTTGGAAGTACCACTTCCCGACGCCTTACTTCCGATAATAATAGCGGAAAATTCTTTGTTTGCAACAAATTCTTGTTCAAGTTCTTCAATTGAAAGCGAAGAAAGTTGCCCGTTTGCGTCAAGAACCTTCGTCGAAGGCGTGTCGCCTTCAAGGTCGGCTTTCAAACGCGCTTTGATATGCGGCTTAATCAGCGCCGGGCTTGTCGAAATCTTGTGGGCAATTTGCGAAGCCACGTTGTCAACAAGCGTTTGTTCAATGAACGCGTCTTTTTTCGTCAAGCGTTCTTTGTAACTGGTTTCCGTGTCGTCGTGCTTTTTCTTCCACGACTTTTCAAGCGTTTCAATATCGCCACGCTTGCGGGCGTCGTCGCCTTCCAATTCCTGAAGACGTTCTTCAGCTTCGCGGGCGCGCTTTTCGGCGTCGCGTCGAAGTTGGGCTTCGCGGTCTTTCGCGCGCTTCAATGCGCCCGTGTCTTCTTCGCCGTCAACGTCAAGAACGTATTCGCCGTCTTTTTCAACATATTCGGCTTTCAGTTCGTCGGAAAGCTTTTCGAAAGCTTCTTTTGAAATTTTCCGTTTAAGTGCCATAGGTACAACCCTTTAGTTTTAGCTGAACACCGTTCAACCGTCGGTTAGTATAATGCCGCGTTTCTTGCTGAATTCGTCAATACTTAACGGCCTTGCTTCAACAAATTTCGGAAAGTCTTTCGAATTAAGCTTTCCATTTCTCAAACCCGCCGCACGTTCGCGACCAAGAATATCGTCTTGAACTTTCGAAGGTTGCGACTTCAGCCAAGAATAATAACTTTCCGGCGCTTCGTCAACGTCGGCGGGCTTCGGAATCGTCTTGCTTCGGCATTTGATATGTGCGGGCGGTAATGGGCCGCGCCCGTATTCGTATGTTTTACCGTCGCGACCAAGGCAAATGTCAGTTGTGCCGCTGTCGATTACCGAAACCCAAACGTAACGCCGATAAAATATCGAAGCAATGCCAGCTTGAACAATAGAACTAACGTGTTGAATGCTTGTCGCAACAACAGCGCCCGCTTGTCGATATATCTTGGCAAATTCACCGTCGCGCCAATTCTTGCTTTTTGTTCCGGTTATATTTCGAAGCGTTTCATCTTTGCCCCATTTATTCGCGTAACCTTTGCGAACCATGTTTTCGACAGCTTGCGCCGCCGAAGCAATGAACGTGTCAATAAAGCCAATCAACAAAGAACCATTCGCCGGAATTGGCGCGTTCTTTATAATACCCCAAAGCTTTTCGTCGGCGTTACTGGTTCCAATAAAAGCGGCCAAACCCCAAATTGGCAAACCGTCGCCTTCTTCGTATGCTTGGCGCATTGGTCGGCCTGTTATGGTTTCGAATATTTCTTTTGAAAGGTCAACGTCAACCGCCATAAATTCGCGAATTCTATTTTGAAGCCGTAAAGCATACGGGCCGAAGACGTTATTTTGAACTTGCTTCAAGTCGCGCAAGAAACGGCGAAGTTCGGCTTTTGTGAACCCGTCAAGCTTGTCGTATTTAACGCGCGAAAAAAGCCTTTGAAGTTCCCGGTCAAGTTCAATAAGAACGTCGTTAAATTCGCGCCATTGACCAACCTTGACCCCTTCAAGGTAAATTTGGTGCCGCGTAAGCGTATTGAATAAGCGCAAGTTGTCGGTCATAGTTCAGCCCACACTTAATCGGTTTGATTGTCGTTTTGGTTGCCGCCCTGATTATTGCCTTGGTTCCCGTCAAGGTTCGGCGCGTCTTCAAGTTCGGCGTCGATTTCGGCTTTGGCTTTTTTGTCGTCAAGCTTCGCGACGCCAGCCTTACGCAAACCTTCGCGCATTTCACTAAACGAAATCGCCCCGGCTTGCCATTCGGAAATAGTTTGTTGCCGTTCTTCCGGCGTCATGTTGGCAATATCAAAGTCGGTGTTCAATTCGAATTTGATTCCGGTTGCGGGCACGCCGACAAATTCGGCGCACCATTCAAGACCCCATTTATAAGCGGCGCTTACATTCTTTGCGGAAGACGAAAGGGTTGAATTTTCCGAAGTTGCTTCAAGGTCGGCTTCGGTTGCGGTACGTTGAACCGTTGTTTGTTCGACAAGCTTTGCGCCAAGTGCGACCATTTGCCTTTCTTTGTGTTGCATTGCTTCGTAAGGCATTGTATTTGATTCGGCTTGCAACAACCCGGCGGTGCCGCCTTCAGGCAACGGAACAGCCGCACGCGAACCAAGCGTTACGACGCCCTTCATAACCTTGTTAACCCATTCTTCAGTAAGCCCGGCGAAGTACGGCGTCGGCTGGCCAACAATAAAACAACTTTCTTCGTAATCCGCCGAATTGCGATAGTGCCCTATATTCAACGAAGCCAAGTCATACAACGGCGGGTTGTCAATTTCAACGTCGTTGTTTTCGGCCCCAATGAACGTAAACGGAATTTCTTTCAACAATGCGCCCGAAGAATCGCGCGGTTGATACGTTTCAGCAATGCCAAATTTGCCGCCGCTTTTTTGCCAAATTTCGACCGTGTAAACGTCTTCGCTTTCGTCAATGTTTTCTTCGGTGTTTTCAAGACTTTTGCCAAGACGAAGAACGCGGAATTGTTCGGCTTCTTTCGCTTCAAAGCCGTCGTCGCTTGCAACGTAAGTTTCGGACAATACGACAAGCGACAAAATTTCTTTTGCGCCGCGCGTAGTGGTTCGCCAGTTGATAACGCGCCAAGGTTCGTAAATGTTGACCGTTGGGCGAATGTCGCCCGCTTCAAGTTGTGCCCGGCTGGCGACGCCTTCCGTTGCCGGGTAATCGACAAACAGCCCGGCCCTACCGTGGGCAAGCACAAACGCGACCGCTTTCTTCGCCGATTGGGTCAAGCTTACGCCGCCGCCGTTTGCGTCTTCTTCAACTATTTTCAGCAACGACGGAACTTCAACAACAGGGTCGCGAAGAAAAACTTGACCGACAAGCCCTTTCAAAGTTCGTGCTGTCACGTTGTAAAAAACAGCGCGTTCGATATACGCTTTATAACGTGCAAGGTTTTCTTCGCTTTCGTCTTCGGCGTTAGGTTGCGGAAGATACTTCGTTTTTCCCGCCTTAATTTTAACTTCGCCGTCGATACAATCGCGAATCAGATAATAAAGCGACAAAAGAAGCTTTAATTCTTTTTTAACAAACGAAACATTGGCCATTGTTTGCCCCTTTTATCTTGCAAATTTTACGTTAATTTTTTGCGCAATTCTGTTCGCGCCTTTAAGCACCCGATAACGAACCATATCATAACAATGGTCTTCGGCGGTAGTGTCAACGTCGTCAATTTTTACTTCGTCGCGTGGCAACGAAGGTAAAGTTTCAATTGAACCGACGCAATTTTGCATAAAGTAAATCGCCGGGCCTTCGCGTCGGTTTGCCGCTTCAAGTCTATCGCGCAAAAGCTGAAGGCCGTTTTTACGCGAACCCGGCGACTTGTCGCTTTCCGTCCAACGAACGCCCTTCTTCGACATTTTCTTTTCGATAGTGTCAACGTCGGATTCGCGAACGTCGCGAATTTGGTTATCGGCTGGCCCCGGCCAAGGTTGCGACGGAACCCAACCGTTCGACATAAGTTCAACTTCGCGTTCAATAATTCCTTCGGCTAAATCCGGCGCACTTAGCTTCAAACCTTTGTTCGAACCAATTTCGTTCGTTCCGTACCATTCGGCAATTTGAATAAGTGTACCCGGCGGCGGGCAAAACGTCGAACCGTCTTCAAGCGTCGCTTCTTCGCCGTTGGCTTCAGCAAACCAACCCACACTAAACGGGTGCGACGAACCCCAATCAAGCGCCCGGTCAACGTGCCAGCTTGCCGGAATACGGAAGCGCGGCAAGACGTGCGTTTTCTTGCTCCAAAGGTCGTCGATAGCACCGCCCGCCGTAAAATCCCAATCGCCTTCAAGCCATGCTTTACGAAGGTTCGGGTCGGATTCGCAAAGCCTGTCAAGTTCCGCAATATACGAAGCGTCAAGGTAAATGTTTTCGCGATACGAACCAAAAATTGCGACTTGTGTTTTGGTAACTTCAACGTCTTGTTGTGTTTTCGGGTCGAATACTTCAACAGTTCGACGCACGACTTCGCCATTCGCGGCGCAATTGATAAAGCGACGCTTAACCCAATTGTGACCGGGGCCGCTTGGGTTGGTGGTGCTGAACACTTCAAGCGGTATAGGCGGAAGCGGGTTGCCGTCAAAAGTGGCATAAACAACGCTTCCGTCTTTTCGATATTGTGGTTTGCCGTTCGAGCCAAGTAGCTTCGGCGTATCACGCGTCGGCGTAAACGACGAACGGTTTGTTGACATAAGCTTGTCGTATAGTTCCGCCGTCGGGTGCTTCGTAAGTTCGTTCCAACCTAGAAACGGGTATTCGTGGCCGTGAAAGTTGTCATAATCTGAAAGCTTTTTCACGTGTCGAAACAACAATTCTTCGCCAGTCGGCCAAACCCATTTATATTCCGAAGCCGATTCAAGAAACTTCGCGCCGTCGCCAAACTTGGTAAAGAATCGCTTCGACTGTGCCACCAAGTCAGAAAGGTTTTTAAATTCGCGGTCGAATATAACGCCGCGCCAAAAAGAACCGTAACCAAGACCAACGCGGCGACGAAACCGCATAAGTTGGGTAATCGTTTTGCCGGGGCCGCGCGTGCCGTGGTAAAGCGTATGGTGACAACGCGTATCAATGGCCAGTTCTTGCGAAGACCCCGGTATTGGTTCCCAAACAATTTCAAGGTCGTCTTCTTTAATGTTTTGTTGAAGCATTCGTTAAATCTTCCTGTTGCTTACGAAGCTTCGTTTCCCAATCCGCGTCGCTTGCGCTTTCACGAACAACCATAACGCGGTTTGTTACGTTATTAACGTTCGTGTTTATATTGGTTTGGGGTTTTTCAATGAACCCGCGAACTTCCGCGTAAAGCTTACCAAGCTTCGCGAAATCTTCCGGGCAAATGCGGTCGCCTTGCATCCTTGACCATATTGAACGGGCAAGGTCGGCTTTTGTGGGCAAAAAAGACATTTCGCCTTCGTCTTCGACGATTGCGGCTTGTGCGGCTATAACTTCGGGGTCGGCTGGCCATTCGTTCGCAACCCGTAACGCGCGCGAAGTGTTATCAGGAAACAGCATAAGCGCCGCTTTAAACGGGTCTTCGGGTGTTCTTAACAACAGCCGGGCGAATTCGGCTTTAAGTTCTTCTTCAGACATACGGGCGCACCTTAAAAGTTTGTATTAAATATAAGCCGCGCCCGGCTTTATGGCAAGCTTTATCGCTTTTGATTCGATAGCGACGAAAGCACGGCGTCAATTCTGGCGTTCGTTGCGCGCTGTTCTTCGCGCATTTGGTTAACGATGTTTTCAATACTTCGAATGTGATTATACAAGTCGTCGCGCCGAACGTATTCTTCTTGAACCTTCGTAATTCGGGCGTGCAATATGTTATCACCTTCGGCAATCGTTTTGTGAACTTGTCTATCGCGCACAATGATTCCGCCTATCAATCCAATAATTACTAAACCCGCGCCAATAATAGTAAACAACAATTCAATCGACATACGATACCCTTATTCTTTAAAGTCTTCTTTGTGTGGTTCGGAAAGGTTCGCAATTCCTTTCCATATCGCGGTAATAAGAGCGGTTGCAAGGCCGACAATTGCGGCTATTTGCTGACCTTCGCTTAGGCGATTGGCTTCTTCAAGTATCGCAAGCAAACGATACATAATGTCGATAGAACACGCCAAAACAATAATCGTCATAAAACGATATTGTCGAAGCGTCTTATGCAACGGCTGATTAAAAACTTCGTCAAACATTTTTTCGAATGCGTCTTTAGGGTTCGGCATTTTGCAACCCCTTTGCCCACAATTGAAGGTTGCGAAGCCGCGTCGCTGTTTCGTGACAAATGGCGTAATTGGCCGTTGTTACTTCAAGGGCTTCAATGTCTGTAATTCTTGGGGTGGGGTCATTAAATCCGCTGGCGGTTTCGGCGGCTTCGGGCATTCCACGGGCGGCGGCGTCATGGACGCGCACCCAATCATTAGGCAAGTCACACTTGCCAGAATCAGGGCTTTTAACATATTCGATAACCTTCTTTGTAATGTACTTGGTAACGACTTCGTTCTTGCGTGCTTCAATCGCTTGTTTTTCGGCGATTGTTTCGGAAAGCTGTTCTTGAAGTGCTTCAACTTCGTCAACTTTCTTTTGTGCTTCGATAGCGGCCTTCGCGGCGTCGGCTTGCATATCCGCAATAACGGCGTTGCTTCGCCAACCTTGAATAGTCCAGCCTGCTAAGAATGCGGCCAATAAAAGCGCGCCGCCGATATATAACTTCGCTTGGTTCATAACGATTACGCTTCATTGGTTGAAAGTTGGCCGTCGGATTTTACGACCGGCAACGAATCAAAACCCGTTACCGAAGGCCGGGGTTCGAACTTGGGCCAACGGAACCCCAAAACCCGCGACACGTCGAACGGTCGGATTGTAACGGCGTTGCCTTGGTTGCCACCAAGCACCATTAAGTTATTTGCTTGGTCTTTGCCGATAACAAAGCCAACATGACCCGACCAGCCTTCAGGCTTGCCGCGCCAAAATACGACAACAGCCCCGACCGCTGGCCCGGCCAATTCTTGACCCCATTTGCAATAGGAACGTGCGGCGGCTGAACGCGAAGATTCAATTGAACATTCTTCAAGAACCCCGCCAACGTATCCGGCGCACCACGGCGTTTCGTCGTCGGTAAACGGGGCGCGAATCTTCGACCACCATTCGACGATTTTTGCGTTGTGTTTGTTGCCGGGATATTCGCGAAGGCCCAAGTAAGAAGCGGCTTTTTCAAGCCAAGCGGGGCGGTTACTGGATTCGTTGAACATTCGGTGCACCTTCAACGAAGTTGATTTTTGGATTACCGAACAATATAGCCAAATTTTAGGCAAAAAGAAACCCCGGTTTTTACGCCGGGGTTGACCAAAGCGGTCTAAGGTAGCGGTTATTCTACGCGGAACACGCGTGCGCCCGGCCCTTTGGGGTCTTCAGCGCCGACGCTACGCACAACGAACTTACGGGTAACTTCGCCGCTTTCGTCTTTGTAACGCGCTGTTGCGCTGGAAACAGTCGAAGCCAGCGACTTAGCCGGGTTCGGCTTGTCTTCGCTTACCGGAACGTGGAAGGATTGGCCAACGTCCATTTCGTCGAACGGATAAATATTCGCACCACGACCGCCACGGCGAACAGTCGGAAGGGCAATACCGGATTCAAGTTCGAAAGAACCGGCGGCTTTGGTTTCGGTAGCTTCAGGCGAAGCGGTTTCGTTGGTCTTGCTCATAGCGTTTACACCTTCTTGGGTTGCACGGGTTGCGACGTTGCCCGCGTCGTCGGTTATTGTCACATTGATTTCAACAAGACCAAGTTCAACAAGCTTCGCTGATTCTTTTTCGCTGGCAAACAACATACCAGCTTCGGAAGCGGTAGCTTCGACGATTGCGGCCAACAGGTCAAGTTCTTTTTTCGTGGGTTTCTTTGCGCGTGCCATTTTGATAGCTCCTTACGGTTTCAATTTAAAAGGTTTGCCGATTCGGCAAGATTGATATTAGTTCGACGGCGTTTCGCTGTCAACAACTAATTCTTCGGTTTTGCATTCTTTTTCAAAGATTTCTTTATAATCCGGCCAAGCGCCTTCGCGAACCATTGAACAATAGTATTCAAGTTCGTCAAGTTCGTCTTGATAGTCGAACGAACCGACAGAAAGGAACGCCAGCGCAACAAGCACAACGGCCAACAGTTGCCAAAGTTTCATTTTGTGCCCCTTATTGCTTGGGTTGCTGAATATAAGCTTCGACGCCGTTAATTGCAATCATTAGCGCGAAATGAATTGGTGCAAGCATTTCTTCAAGCTTCGGAACAATTGCGTCGGCCCCGACAGCCTTTGCGGCTTCAATTAGGGCTTCAAGCTGTTCGCTTTGAAAGGAAAGGGTTTGGTACATTACGGCGGAACCGCGAAGCAAATTGTAAAATTCTTCGTTGACTGAACCCTTGACAAATACAACTTCGCCTTGTTGGCTGTCGGTATCAATGTTTACAACTTCGCCGTCGGGAAACGCAATAAGCTTCGCGTTCATTATTTGGTCATGTTCTAACATTCGTCTTGCTCCTTTAAATAAGTTCGGGCAATTGATACGTTAACATAACCCGTCGATTCGCACAAGTCACAATCAAAATAATCTTCGGGTCTTGGTTCGATATAAGTTCGACCAAGGCATTGCGGGCAACAAGTTTGAAGTTCTTCGCCGGGGTTGTGAAAGCTTGCCCACACTTCAAGCGGATAGCCGCCAGCCGCAAGCACGCCGCGCACATACTGGTTAGCTTCGACAAGTGACATTTCGCCCCGGCATTCGCTGCAACGCACCTTTCGCCCGAAGCCTTGTTGTATAGCTTCGACGCTTAGGCCGTCAACTTCGAATTTATGCAACGGGCACGAATCAAGACGAATACGGTTCAACCTTATCTTTTCTAAGTCGGCCATAATGGGAACCTATAGCTTGCCGCGACGTGCCGCTTCAAGAAGTGCGCGTTCGTTAATCCGGCGGTTGTGTTCGTCGGCCTTCCATTGATTGCGCTTCAGGCGAAACGCGTTCAACAGGGCCAAGGCTGAAATAATGTAACAAATGGTTGCGATTGTCATTTTGGGCGCTCCTTTTCCACCCGGTCGGCTTCGTCGTCTTGTTGTCGGGCCATGAACATAAGTGCGGCGGTAAAATAGCCGATACACGCGCCAACGGTTAGACATACGAAGCACAACAGGGCGATTTTCATTGGGGTTTTTCCTTCAACTTAGTTTCGACGACTGCAAGAACCTTGATAATATCAATCAAAGGCAACGTCGGCAACTCCTTTGCAACTTCAACAACAAGGTCGGTCGGCATTACTTAAAAATTCGCTTTTGCTTCAACAATTTGGTTCGTTTGCATGGTAAACACCTTTTTAATTACCAGTTGTAATAATCCGCCCGACTTTCGGCGGCGTCGTATGCGGCCTGTTCTGCTACGCCTTCGACGTGTTCGAACATTTCCGCAATAAGCTTGTCTTCTTCTTTGGCTTGGTCAATGCGGCGCGAAATCCAATCGCCCAAGGGCTTTCCGGTCTTCGTGCTGCAAATTTCGTATTCGTCAACATAGTCGTTCATAAAGCCAACGTCGGGTTCGGCTGGTGCCATGTTGAACTTTACAAGGATTGGCAAGCCACCAAGAACCGTCGTTTCGAATTCGTAATTGTAAGCCATTGTTTGAACTCCTTTGTTCGTTGCTATGGTTTAAATATACGATAAGACTTTGATAAAGTCAAACCGAATACGACGTTTCAAGCGCCTTTTGTCGGTTGTGTGACTTTGTTCAAACTTTCAAGACCAAGTTCGTCTATCTGTTGGCCGAATTCGATTCCGTTAATATGGCATTCGTCGACTTCAGTGCTGAACAAGTGATTTGCGCATACGGTTGTTAGAATGCGGCAAACGCTGCAATTGTTGCCGCGCGCCGCTTTAAGAAGGGTTTCAATGATTCGAACGGTTAGTTGTTCGCGCTTGGTTAGTTTCATGGCCGGAACCTTTGACGTGCTTAACCTTCCGAACGTGTATCGTTTGGCCCTTGTATACGGTGCGAACTATAGTCGCGGCATGGTTCGGGTTATCGGCTGTTACAGTATCCGAAAGGCGTTCGCCCGTTGCTGTTATCGTGAAATGAACCGTAAACATTAACGGCATTTGTCTTGCTCCTTTAAGGTTAGTCCAGTTTCGGGAATGTGCAACAACATTGTCGCCGGAAAGCGCCCGTCGTCGTCTTCCATATAAAGCCGACCGTTTGTTTCATAAAAACGATAGGTTTCAAACGCTTCGTAAAGCGCGCTTATAACTTCATTCGCATTTTGGCCAGCGTTTAACAGTGTTGCGGCTATATTGGCCGCTTCGGTTGCGTCGGTCATTTGGCGGTTTCCTTTTCTTTTTCGGTTGACAGCACCACTACGCCGGGAAGCTTGGCGTTCGTCGTGTTATACGCTTCGCGGTGCGTGCTTGCTTCGACACGAAGCTTGCGAACGCTTCCGTCTTGGCGTCTTACTTCGACAATGTAGGCCATTTGGTTTACTCCTTACGGTATAAGGTGCGATTTGTTTTTGAAGTGAACAGCGCGACCACTTAGCCCGGTAAACAATGCCCCGCAATCGCAACGCTTGCCGCCGCCTGAAAGCAACCACAAATACGCCTTTACTTCAACGTTGCAAAATGGACAATTAAAATAAAGCGTAGCCGAAGAAGGCGCTTCAAGACCTTTGCGTTTTACGCTTATATAACGCGTTTCAATTTCGTCGGCCTTTTGGTGCAATTCGTCAAACTTCGGCCCTTTTTGCTTATTTGCCATTTCAATTACTCCTTTGGTTGATATTCGATATAAGCCTTCAATACTTCGGCGGCTTCTTTCCAAGAATAGCACGTTATGAAGCCATAGCCAACCCTTTGCGCATATTCGCCGAATGCGATTTGTTCATTCGACAAGCCGCCTTTTGAACCTTTTTTTTTTGGGCTTCGCGTCGGGCTTCTTCATTTCAATATAAAGGCCGTGCCAATGTGCGACGGGCCACGGAAGAAAAGTATCGGAAACGCCTTGACGCACGCCTTCGGCCTTCAGTTGACCGCCACGAATGGCCCGGCTTTTGGCGTCGTCGCCACGGGTGCCGCCGTTCGGTATGGCGTGAAACCATTCAAGGGCCGGAACGTGCGGGCCTGTTGCTTTGCGGTCGCGCCAACGCTTGAACGCTTGCGGCCCATTTTCGGCCCAATCGTCGGCCACGTCGAAACCGTATTGATACGCCACGGCCACATAAGCAAATAATGCGACTTGGTGCGCGTGTTCGGTATTACTTTTCGCTAATTGGTTCGGCGTCATGTTTCACCCTATTATTAGACAATAATGACTTTTGGCCTTTGTCCAAGTGCCAAGGTATATGTTCGCCGCAATCGGCGCATATTTTCAAGTTTTGCGAACTTAGCAAGACAAGGGCCGACGACCCGCATTCGGGGCAATTTTTGGTTGACATTCTTTAAAACCTTCGTTGTCTGTCGTGAATCAAAAGCTTGTGTTTTCCGCTTTTCCACCCTGTACCATTGCAAAACTTGCAACATTCAGGCTTTGCGGTTTGCTTGTCAAAGTTCGTGCCAAGGCCGTTACAAACTTTACATTTAAGCCTTTCAATTTCGTTTTTAACGTTGCTGTAAGTTGGCATTCTTCAACCTTCGATTGATTGCAATTTTCTGTTCAATAGTATAGCTGTTCCATTCGATAACTTCAACAGCCGTTCGACCGCAACCTTTGCAAACTTCGTCGCCAAGGTTCGTCGTTGTGCATACGCCACGACACGGCGTATCGTGCGCGCTTCGTTCGCCATTAATCTTCATTATCAAGCCTATACATTGGGTTTGCTTTACGATTTCTAATTTCGGCGTCTTGTTCGGCGGTATCACCAACCGGGAAGAAATCATTCAGCAATTGAACAAAGCCGATATGAAAGTTCGCCGATTCGTTCAAGTCTTGTGCCCGATAGTAAAGCGCCGTTCGCCAATGATACAAGCTAAGTTCGCGCAATGCGACAAGTTGCGCCGCACAACGGCACGGGTAAGGCTGGCCAGTACCGCCGCCGCATTTAGTGCATTCTGTTGCATGCCTTGCCATGACTTCCACCTTGCCCACAATTAGGCGATTCGGGCGCATTCAATAACGCCGTGTTCGTTGTGCCGAATAATTGTAAAAGTCTTTTCGGCGCGCTTTGCGTAAATGCTGCAAGCGTTACGAAGCGACACTTCGTTTACTTCAGCGATTGGAATTGTAAAGCATTGGCCGACGGTAAGACTTCCAAACGGATACTTTGTGCGGTAATGCTTTTCGGTTGCGACTGGCTTTGGGTCGTCGTATGCGTCGTCTTTTATCTTCACCTTAGCCTTCGGCGAACATTCGTAAATTGAATAAGACACTTTGGTTGCTCCTTTTAATGTTCGATAGTTGAAGCCTAATACTTCGCCGCCACCCTGTCAAGCTAATTTTATAAAATTTATAAATAACTTATTTTATAAAACAAAATAACCATTATACGAATATAATGGTTTGTATAACTGCTAAGTTACTAATAAATAAAGAAATATAATAAATATAATAAATATAATAATAGATATAGATGTTTTATAAAAGAAGGCCTTTTTTTTTTATAAAAGAAGGCCTTTTTTATAAAACAGGGTGCCCAATCCGTTATATTTATTATATTTATTATATTTCCTTAGAAATCAATGACTTAGCTATTATACAAGCGTTAACATTGCATTATAACCGTTAAACGTATTTATCGAACGTATTTATGCACAAAAAAAAGACCGCCGAAGCGGTCAAAGGGTACCAAAGGTCGGCTATTGTTTGACGTTGCCACGAATGCGGCGAACTATTGTTTTGTATTGCTTCATAGCGTCAACAATGCCTTCGTCAAATTCGTCGAATTCGTGGAAGTGGTGCGCGCTGTCAACGTGTAATTGCAATTGGTCAAGCGTTTGTTGTGTCGGATTGCGCAACAATTCGCCCGCCGCATAATCGAAGCCTTGCTTGTGCCTTAACTGGCGTCGGTTGGCTTTGTGCTTATCAAACCATTTAAACATTTGTCGAACTCCCGATTAAGTCGATTAACGAAGTTGTGCGCTTGTCGCCACAAAAGCGCGTGTTTGTGGTATGGCTTCGGCATTGGCGAAACGCGCCAATAGTGGCGACCCGATTTGGGGTAATAGGTGCGGAAGATATGTGGCTTTGGCGTCTTCATTTACAAACCTTCTTTAATGCTGCAATCGCGGCTTGTTCAAGGCATGAAACGGCTTGGTGCGAAATACCTTTTACGGTTGCGATTTCGGCTAGTGAATAACCCGACAAACGACTTGAAAGAACGCTTCGTTGTGTGTCAGTAATTGCGGGGCTTGATACCAAAAACGAAACGTCGTCTTCAGGCTTGAATTCAACAGCGCGGGCCATTACTTCCGGGTTGTCGTCTATCGTGACCGGGCGGGCCTTCGGTGCGCCATGCCGGGCAAATTCGCTAAGGCAATCGGCCCCGAACAAATAGTTGCGGATTTGGCCCCGGATATGAAGCGAAGCCCAATGGGCGAACTTCCGGTTGCGGTCGAAGGTATCGACGGCGTGAATCAAGCCAACGTTGCCTTCTTGTATCAGGTCGGGCAAGTCGTCAACGTGCCGGGCGTATCGCTTGGCAATGGCGACAACAAGCTTCAAATGCCCCTGAATCAATTCTTGGCGGCTGGCGGTGGCATAGTCGCCCGGATACGGGAACGCCGCTATCGCCGCCAAATAGGCCGTCAAGCCTTCGTGTATCGCTGGAATCATAGCGGCGGGCCTTAAATAACCTGAATGCCAAAAACAGCGCGGGCAATGCCACAACCGGCGACACAACAGGCGATAAAAATAATTGCGGTCATTGTGGGAACTCCTTTAAGTTCGTCTTTGTATGTTTTAAATATACGACGAAACTTCGAAGCTTGCAACTTTTATTTTATAAAATATACGTCTTGAAGGTGCGGGCTTTATGCCCACAATTAATAAGGCAAAGCTTCGGCGGGTGTTATGACGGTTCGCCAAGTGTCGGAATGGTCGCCGAAAAGGCTTAGTTGCGGCTGATACTTGATTTCGAAGACGCGTTTTCGGGTAAACCAAATAACGGCTTGAATTTGATTGGGAAGCATACCTTCAAGCTTGGCAAGACGCTTAGCCGCGTTTGCTATGCGGTGATATTCGCCTTTAGTGCCAACGATTGCTTCTTTCATGGTTAGGGCTTCGCCTTCATAGGCGGCTTTCATGTGCCCGTCAATGGTAACGTGTTTCGGGCAATCCGGCGTAAGTATGTTGTAATAGAACGACCGAATCTTTAAACCTTTCGACGTTGCCAAAAAGTCGCGTTCGCCGGTCACATAAAGAAAGGCCCGGTCGCGGCAATGGTTGTAAGTCGAAATTGTAATGTCTTCAACGGGTCGCCCGGCGCGATAACCGGCAAGAACTGAAGCCAACGACCGAAGGTTTCCGAAATAGTCGTTGTTTGGTGATAAGGCAACGAAGGCCGAAAGGGTACGTTCGAACGAAACGCCGTATTCGTCGGCGAACATTTGAATTACTTTGTTATAGCGCCCATACGCAAGCAAACCTTCGGCAATGTCGGCGTCGGTCGCCAATTGGTACATTTTGCGAAGGTTGCGGCCCGACATATCAAAGCCCAAAGACGCGCGGGTTCGATACCATGAACGCGCGTGCGCTGGTTCCGTAATCCTTGGCCAGCGTCGCCCGGCTAATTTCCTGAAGGTCGCCCCGTTCGGTTAATGTGGTCAAGGCGCGCTTCAGGGCACCGCTTGAACCGATACGGTCTTTCCTGAAGACGGCAACGGCGGCAAGCTTTCGTTGAAGGAAAGAGTAAGGAACGATTTTGTTTGAATGAAGATTTGACAAACCTTCGCCCGCATATTTCGAAACGTCGGGCCAAGGTGAAACAACGAATTCTTTTACCGTTGCAACAACTTTCGCAAGCTGTTTCGTTTCGTCGTTATCAACGCCAATTTCGCCAGCGTTGAAGCGGTCAAGAAGATTTCGAACGTCGGCAACGATAATATTTGTCGCCCAAGTTGCAACGTCGATATTTATTGTCGGGTCGTATGGGTTGCAACCGACAGCCACAAGCCCGGCCAACTTCATAGCTTTAATGTGCGCCCGGTTCCAAAGGTGGCGACGAATTTCTTTATCGCTTGAATTTATTTGTAAGTCGCAATGTTTGTCGAATTCGTCGAACATTGCTTTTGCTTCGGGCGTATATTGAACGTTAATGGCTTTGTGTTGGCTGTTCAACATTAAAGAATGTGCGCAAAGCGTCGAAAGCATGTCAATCAATTCGAAAGACGGTTGAACGTGCAAATGCCCCGGATTAAATGCCGGGCGTTCGCCGTGGTATTCAATAGTTGTAAAGCGCGGAAGAAGACCTTCAGAAATCAAACCTTCGTGTAAGCCTTCGTAAAATTTTTCCGGCGTCGATTCACCAAGCAACGAAAAAGAGGGGCTTAAAACCGCTGTCGTGTTCTTGTCTTTGTCCGAATAAATTGAAGGTCGAAGAACCTTACCTTCGCCCGATTTGTTGTAAGCGTCCAACAGGAAACGACGAAGGCCCATAAGGTGCGGCGCGGCGTTAACGCTTGCCATTTGCTGAAGATAAATACCAAATTCGCCAACCAACGAAACGAAGCTTGTTGGGCCTTTCGACATATATTTAATAATAGCTTGCGCCGAAGCAATTTCCGCCGGGCCGATAAAGTCGGTCGCCGCTGGAACGGTTCGAATGACCGAAGCAAATAGCTTGTCGATACCGCTTGCGATTGCTTCTTTGCCCGTACCCGTCGGCGCAAGAAGAAGCATATATTGATTAAGGCCCGTGCCCGAAATATTGTAAGCCCTTCCCACAATACCGGCCACCATGCCAAGGGCACCCGCAAGCGCGATTTCTGGAACGGGGCGCGGCGCTTGTGCGTAAATGAATTGGGCAATTTCACCAATCAAGCCGGGCGGCACTGAATAAAGTTCGTTCTTTGGTATCAATGGGCCAACGTCGGAATCGTCGGCAACTGGAACGGTATTGTTCAAACTTGCGGCGCGTTCTTGGTCTTCTTTTTGGCGCTTTGCGATAGCTTCGTTAAGTTGGTTTTGAAGGCCGTCAATATCAACCGGCGGAAGCATACGGTCGAAGCACTTGTTCAACATATAGTTAACGTAATCGTCGCGCTTCGCCTTTTCCCGTTCGCCTAAACCCGACGCCCTGAACAAGCGGGATATTTGCGCCCGGTTTTGCGTGTAAAAAGCGATAATGTCAACAAGTGCAAAGTCGGCTTCGGATTGCGAAGGGTAATAGTCTTGCCAGCGCCCGGCGTATAGGTTCGCGAACTTTTCACCGTTTGCCGCGTCGGTCGCACGCTGAAGAACAACTTCGTCGGGTTCCTTAGCTTCGGCAAGGCCAGCATAAACGGCGGCGGCTTGGTTCCCGGTTGCCATTTGCGACCAAAGAACATTAAGAAGTTCGCCGAAGTCGTTAATAGGTGCGTCGCGGTAAACTTCGCCGGTCATGGTCATATAACGACCCGACGAATAAATTTCGATAAACGAACGGCGACGGCCCGAAGGCAATTGGCCCTTGACAATGATATGAAGGCCCGCGCCTGAAGGCGAACGTTCGGCGTAACTGTTGAATTCGTTGAATATTTTAATTTGGCGGTCAAGTGCGGTTTGGTCGCCTTTCGTGTCGTCAAGGTCAATAAACGCGTAAGGGTCGGCTTCAGTTAAAACAAACCCTATTCCGTCGTACCAGTTGGAAGACGTGGCCGCGTGGCAAGCTTGGTCGAAAGTGGCCCAAGTGTTCGGGTCGGTTACGCTTGCAAGCCTTCCCGTGTTTGGTGAATACGGAACCTTAGTCGGTTTTGCGCTGTCGGTATCTTCGAACCGCCAAACCACCCATTGCGCAAAAAGCCGCATTTCTTGCGGAATATTGTTGTAATTCATTATTCGACCCTTAACTTCGAACCCGACAGGAATTCATACAACTTTTGAATCGTATTAACTGAAGGGTCTTCAATCTTCCCGCGATTGAACATACGAAGCCAAGATTCTTTAATTCCGGTTTCTTGTTCTATGGTGGCGAAAGTCATGGTCGCCGGGCGCGCCTTCAGCAATTCGCGCGTCTTTTCGTAAAGGGTCATAGTAACGGCCTTCGCTTATTGTGGGCAAGTTTTCGGTTCGATTGGCTGAATCTTAGCTTGCAAAATCTTATCTGTAAAGGACAATATTTTATTGACATCTTGGGGCGGTTGTCCTAAGCTTCGGAAACCTTAACAAAGGAGCGCCCGCGCTATGAGCAACAAAGACGTTTATCAAACCGCTTCGGAAATGGTCGCCAATGGCGAAGTCGAATTTGACTATATTGAAGAAGCACAATGTACCCTTTCAACCCATTGGTTCGGCGAATATGTCGGTCGAACTCATTTCGAAACCATTCTTAAAGATGCAATCGAAGCCCTTCAACGCCTTGACCAAATTAAAAAGCTTTTGTTCTACGGTCGCGGCATTCTTGACAACGACGGCAACATTATTGCCGCGAAGCCTGATTTCGAACATTGCGGCGAATTTGGCGGTTCTGAATTCAAAGAAGTCGTAATTCATGGCATTATTGGCAAGGCTACCGAATCCGGCGAATTGCTTGAACTTTTGGCCGAATGGCTGGAAAGCGAAGGCGAACTTGACGTTGTGAACCTTCGCGAAGAAGTAGGCGACGGCTTTTGGTATGACGCCATTCTTGCGAAGGCTTGCGGATTCACGTTCGGCGAAGCCCAAGTTGTAAACATTGCCAAGCTTCGCGCCCGATTCCCGAACAAGTTTGCGGCGTATGATGCAAACAACCGAAACTTGGACGAAGAACGAAAAATTCTTTCGAAGGGTATTGACAGCGCCGAATAATGGTCGTATATTTGAAACATGCCGTCGGATAACCCGGCGGCAACTCAAACCCAAGGAGCAACCAAAATGTCGAATCGCGATAATAAAATTCTTGCTTGGCAAGAAGCCGTTAAAACCATTGCCGCCGCAAAAGACGCCGAAGCGGCACTTCGTAAAGAAGTATTGAAGGAATGCTTCAACTTCGAAAGCGACGAACGGGAAGGAACCGAAAACGTTGAACTTGGCAACGGTTATAAGCTGAAGGCTGTTTTCAAGCTTAACCGTCGTCTTGACAACAAAGACGAAGGCGTTGACAAGGCACTTACCAAGATTGAAAAAAGCGGCCCCGAAGGTCAATTTGTGGCCGACCGTCTTGTTAAATGGAAACCCGAACTTTCGCTTTCCGAATACAAGAAGCTTCCCGACAAGTTCAAAAAGCTTATTGACGAAGTTTTGACAGCTTCGCCCGGTACGCCGTCGCTTGAACTTGTTGAACCTAAAGCTAAAAAGTAAGGGTCGTGCCCCGGTTGCCCACAAACAGCCGGGGCCGTTTCTGCTATGCTTTATCGTTGCCGTTGTAATAAATGCCGGTCGCGCAAAACGCTTAAAATGCCGCCCGATTGGTATATTCGAAAGCGGTTCATTCAATGCCCGAATAGGTGCGGCGGCGAACTTCGAATTGATAAACATAGAACTTTCGGGAAGTATCAAGTAACGTGTTATTGTTCGAATTGGTGGTTCCCGCATAGGCGAACGAATGAATGCCCGGATAAACGCGACATATACGGCGAACATTTGTCAAGGTATGGGCCAAGCGAAGAACCGGAATATTTGGAAATACCGGCGTTTTTAAGACGAAATGACGATTAGGTGAAATTATGCAAATGAACCAGTTAAAGCCAGCTTCACAACTGGCGCAACAATTCGGGGTTAAGTGCTTGACCTATGGCGGGCCGGGTATGGGTAAAACCCCGCTTATCAAAACCGCGCCCCGGCCCGTGCTTTGCGTTGTCGAACCGGGTATGTTGTCAATGCGCGACGCCACAAACCTTCCGGCTTGGGACGCATACACGCCCGAACGAATCGAAGAATTTTTTACTTGGCTGTTCCAATCGAACGAAGCTAAGAACTTCGATACGGTCGGCATTGATTCAGTTTCGCAACTTGCCGAAATCTTTCTTACGCAAGAATTGAAGCGTAACAAAGACGGTCGGAAGGCTTATGGCGAAATGTCGCGCCGGGTTATGGATTTGGTCAACGGGCTTTATTACTTGCCGAACAAACATATTTATTTGATAGGCAAGCAAGCGACAGCCGACGAAAACGGCGTTTCAACTAAGCGCCCGTATTTTCCGGGGCAAGACTTAAACGTTAAGGTTCCGCACCTTTACGACGAAATTCTTCATATTGGCGAAGCGAACGTTCCCGGCATGGCAAAACCTGTCGTCGCGATTCGCGCGTTACCGACTTTCGGCATTATGGCCCGCGACCGTTCGGGCCGACTTTCTGAATTTGAACCGCCCAACTTGGGCGACTTGTTCCGAAAGTGTATGTCGTAACGGTCTTCGTTCTTCGTACCGTTAAACCGAAGACAAACTTCAACTTTTGCAAAAGGTGAAATTATGGCACAGTTAATCCAACCATTTAACGCACAACAGTTCGACCCGACGCAAGGCGTCGGCGGGCTTCCCATTGGTCGGCACCCGGTCGTTGTTGATTCGTCGGAAGTAAAGGCGAATTCGAAAAATGACGGCGGTTATCTTCAGTTGAATTTGAAGATTATCGACGGGCCGCAAGCTGGAACAACCGGCGCTTACCGGCTGAACCTTTATCATTCCAACCAACAAACCGTTGAAATTGCGCACCGCCAATTTTCCGCCGTTTGTCACGTCGTCGGCGTGTTCAACGTTCAGGATTCCGGGCAATTGCACAATATCCCGTTTATTGTCGAAGTCGGGCCACAAAAGAACGACCCGCAATATACCGAAGTTAAAAAGGTGTTCGACATTAACGGCAACGAACCCGGTAAAGCTGGCCAAGGCAACGCCCCGGCCCAAACCCAAGGCGGCGCGCAAGCTGGCGGCAATTGGGGCGGAAACCAGCAACCCCAAAATAACCAGCCCGCGCAAAACGGCAACGGCCCGGCTTGGGGCGGCGGCAATCAGCCAGCCAACAACCAACCCGCGAACAACCAACCGGCCAATAATGGCGGCGGTGCGGCTTGGGGTGGCAATAACCAGCAACAGCCCCAAAACAACCAACAGCCAGCCAACAACGGCGGCAATTGGCAACAGGGCGGGGCATCCGCTGGCGGCGCTCCTTGGGGTGGTCAACAGTAAGGCCCGCAA
>Ga0209206_10000015_pt1 | contig 39371 bp, 36 predicted proteins | sample ZodSprsou2mmetaG_FD_185478 | JGI IMG/M metagenome (GOLD analysis project Ga0209206, IMG submission 185478) | Hot spring sediment microbial communities from Zodletone spring, Oklahoma to study Microbial Dark Matter (Phase II) - Zodletone Spring... ...
ATCTCTTTCTGGGTTTCAATGGATGGAATTTCGATATTAACATTGTTGATATTTTTTACAGATAGACCGGGTTGTGCAGTTCCTGTTTTATACTGATTGAGATTCATCATAACAAGTTTGTGATAGAGCCAAATAACATCCAGCTCAATTTTAGGAGTTACCGCAACAGCGTGTTCTGTTGCATGAAATTTTCCATGAACCAAAGTCACATTACCGCATAAAGCTCCCTGTCTGCCTATAAGCGGATAGGTTCCCTCATGCGTGAATGTTTTCACATATCCGCGAAGTCCGTTACCTCCATAACAGGGATATAGATTTTCCCCGTCTTCCTCATAGATATCAGAGGCAGATACAAATTTTCCCGCTTTGAGTTCACAGGCTTCACCAAGTTTCACGATTTTTTGAATCGGGGCAGCTGTGATCAACGATATGATTTCCTGTTCATTCGTCTCTATCGTTTCATTCGTCTTCGCTACCTCATCATCCACCCTCTCACACGCCGCTACTATTGCTTCCTGTATATCGAGGGGCGGGAGTGGGACTTTGATATTACGTAAATCTGCTGTTGAGATCGATTCAAAAGTTGTCCCCGTGTTGCCTTTAAAAAGTTCTTTGTTTGTTGTGATAAATTCAAAAAGATATTTTTGGGTTTTTAGCTCATTGGTTCTGATTGCCGCCAATCCTCTCCCTATGCAAATTTTATCAAATGGATTAAGATTAACATCCCCAACAGGTGCTCTAACACTCATAAGGAGATCATTTTTAATAGACTCTTTCGTTATATGTGTTGTCCAAACGACAGGTGAGTTTAGATAGATATCACCAAAATCTTTTTTCCCCTGATAAAATGGCAGCCCTTTAGCATTTTCATTATAATACTCACCTTTTGGAGATTGCCCGGCAATGACCTCACTAAACTCTCCAAGTTTAACCAACGGATATTTGCTCTCAATCTCCACCTTTTTAGCAGGCGACAGAGTGATCGCCTTGTCAAACTCCACACGCGAGAAGTCCAGCATATCGGTCAGCCTTGCGCGGGTGACGAAGGGTTTCAGTGCTTCGGGGATATCTGTAGATTCCGGATCAAGTCCGGAATGACGGGCGAAGTTGGTTCTGATGAGGGTATTGATCTTATGGGAGTCGTGAAGGTTGCGCGGATTATAGAGCGGAGTGTTGATGCTTTTGAGCCCTTCAAGGTTTTCGAGGATACGCTTGTCCTCCTCATCCAGCGTCTCGTCTTCCACCTCTACCCTGCTCCCCGCAAGATACTTGATCCCCTCGTTGCCCTTGGCACTGCTCCACTCGTACCCCAGGAACTTCTTGTTCTCGTTCGTGCCCGAAGGAGACTTGATGATGAGCACCTCGGAGGCGTTTTTGTATGCCAGCGCGAAGTAGTAGAACTTCTCCTTTTCGACGAGGCGCATATACTTCATAAGCTCTTTGCGTTCTACTTCCTCTTTCTCCTCTTTGCTCAGCACTTTATAGCTCTTTTTCTTGCGCCTGTTTTTAGTCTCGCTGAGTTTCTCGAACGCCGCCTTGTACTCCCCAAACGTATCATGCACAAATATCGCCTCGTCAAGTTCACGGCACAGCAGCGTCTCATAGATCGGCAGCTCTATCCCGATATGCTCACAGTACTTTTCAAGAAGGTTTTTCTCTTTGAGCACGGCGGCGAAGTCGGTGCCATTGGCATACTCGCACTCATAGAGTTTGGAAGCGAGCTCTGCAAATGTGCCCGCAAGGTTGGCGGTATCGCAGCGGCGGCGCAGAAAAAGCGTCACGGTATTGGTCCCTGTCTTGCCGAACGTCCCGCTGCCGAACTCGGCGATAGCCACGATATCAAAGTACTTCAGAAGTATCTCACGGGTACGCACATAGACATTCCCCTTGGATGCAGTGATGCTTTGCGAACCTTTGTTGAGGATGGAGCTTGGTACGATGATGCCCGCTACCCCGTCCTTGTCCAGAAGCTGCGCGGCTCTCTCGATGAAAAAACACTCGATAGCGTTGCTGGAAGCAAAACTTTTCTCATCGACCGTTTCGGTAAGCGCGTAGCGTCTTCTCTCCTCGTCGCTGAGCGTCTCAAGGAAACCCTTGACGCTGTAGGGAGGATTAGCGACAAGCACGTCAAACGAACCGTTTTTGACCTTGGGGTTGTGTCTCAGCGCGTCTTCATAGATGATATCCATCTCGCTGCCGTACATGAAGGAGCTGACTTTGGCAACCTTGGATAGCCTGTACTCCTTTTCGATGCCGACGATGGTACTGTCGGGGTTTACGGTAGTGTATTCGTTGAGGAAATGCCCCGCCCCGCAGGCATAATCGACCACTTTCGGGTTTTTAAGCGGAGGCAGGGAGGAGATGATGAACTTCACGATCGGCATCGGGGTAAAGAACTGCCCCTCAGACTGCTTGACTCCCTGGTCAAGAAACCCCTCGAACATATCGCCCAGAAACTGGTTCTCGTCGCTGCCCGTCAGACTGATATCCTGTATCATACGGGCGATCTTGAGCAGCACTTCAAAGTTTTGGTAAAAGAGCTTGGCATTGTGCACGTCGATAAAGGCAAAGTCGTTGTTGGTAAAGAATTTCTGGCGTTTTAGCGCGTCTTTGATATCCTGCTTGACCGTATTGATATCGTAGTGCTCAAAAATCCTCTCTATCTCACTCTCATCGATATAGGTGATCTCTTCTCCCAGAAACTCGAACATCCCCTCCTGGTAAAGCTTCTGCAACCTATCCTGGAACAAAAAGGGATCGTCGTAGGCATTGCCGTTCCAGTAAAACTTGAGCTCATCGGGGTTTTGCTTCTCGTCGGTGACCTTGCACAAAAAGAGGTTGACAAGCTTGTCAAAAGCATTTTCCCTTCCGCTGACATTGTGCTGTCTCAGGATCGTGGCAAACTCGTGGTATTTGCCCTGAATGTCTTTGGACGTTATATTCTTCAAGGTCTCTTTTGTCGGCTTGGCTTCTCCTATACGATAGGCTTTGTTGTTCTCAAAGATACCGAAAGTGGTAAAGTCTTTTTTGTAGGTATCTCTCCAGACCTGATAGATCTCTCCTACCGCCGTAGCATCTCTGTAACCTTTGAGGTTTTCATCCTTCTCCAGTATCTCCTGCTTATCCTGCATCGTGATCAGATAGTAGCTTCTCGTCACCTTCTCGTCGACGAAATCACTGGCATACAGTGATACGAAACGGGCGCTTCGCTCCTGCACATAATAACTGAAAAGCTGGGTCGGTTTGGTCTGCATCGCATCCCACGCCCTGCTAAGCTCGCTGCCTGCTGTTTTACACTCTATGATAAGAAGAGGCCTGTTGTCATTATCCCGCACCAGTATATCGGCACGCCCGCCGCTCGCACCGTGCCCGAGTTTCCACTTGGGTTCAAGCTCTATATGCTCAGGCCGGTATCCCTGTCCGAGGAGCTTGCATACACATTCAAAAACGACGAAATTCTCATTGGCTTTAAAGTTGCAGGTTTGGCGCTCATTGACCTTCAAATCTTTATTTTCCGGATAGACGAGCATCCCGTTTTTAAAATCCGCTTTCAGCTCGCAGTCAAACGCATCAAACTTTTTGGTATAGACCTCATTTTCTTCTTCAAAACCCAAAAATGTCAGTACTTTTTTGAAATTCGCTTTTGTGATCATCCGTTCCCCAAAATTGTGTATGTAAAATAGAATAAATTGTATCTTAAAGTTGCTTGCATCGATAAGGATAGAATCAAACAAGCTATAGATTTCGTACCTGAAAGTACAACACTGAAATAAAGAGGGCAGGCTGCCTGAATCCATTTAAGCCATAGTTTGTTATAGTGCTTTCCTGAAATAGCTTAATCTCAAGGCAATCCATGTACACTATCAACGCCCATGCCAAGGTCAATATCTTCCTGAAGATCACCGGACACAAAGAGGGATACCATACGCTGATTTCGCGCTTTATGCGCGTGGAAGAGCTCTACGATACGATCACTTTCGAACCGTGCCTCTGCGAAGCGTTTACGATAGAGGGATGCGAAGGTGTGCCTTTGGAGTCCAATACGATCTACAAAGCCTACACAACCCTCATCAACCATACACGCAATCCCGATATAGAAACATTTTTCAGATCCCATAAGGTAGTCGTCACCAAACGCATCCCGAGCCAGGCAGGGCTGGGCGGAGGAAGTTCGGACGCTGCGGCATTTATGCGCTTATGCAATGAGGTGTGCGGACTCAATATCGAAACAAACATACTCTCGGAGCTCGGAAGCAAAATAGGTGCGGACCTCCCCTTCTTTATCCACAACTACCCCTCTGCCAATGTCAGCGGTTTTGGGGAGATCGTTGAGCCCTTTGAAGAGGAGACGCTGCAGCTGGAGCTTTTCACGCCCGATATAGGGTGCGATACCGCCAAGGTCTATCAAATCTTCAAAAAACACCTGCTCAATGAGATCAATCCGGAGAGTTTTAAAGAATGGGAGAAGATGGACTCAAGAACGCTCCTTGAGACGATCGCTGATCCGGTGATCCTCAATGACCTCTACCGGGCTGCACTGATCGCCTATCCGGAGCTCAAAGAAGTTCCGCAGGCAAATGAGGGATGGTTTTTCTCCGGCAGCGGGAGTACTTTCTTCAGGCTGAAATGATAGCTTTCCTCTCCGCGGGATAAAACAATTTTTCTCTTGTTTCACCCCTGCCTCTTAACAAACCGTTAATCCAGATGGATTCTTCTTTCTGAGAAGACATACTCTTTCAGGAAGAATGGGTCCGTTACACCGATGGTTTGAGCCATTTTTTCGCTAATAAGGCGGTAAGAGAAGGTATATTTGGCATACATTGCACCCTGTGGTATCTTAAACAGATATTCCTGCGTAGTATTGGCTGCCAGTCTTGTATCCTGTGATTTGGATTTTGCAAGGTGCGGGATCGTCTCTTCCCCTTTTGCATCCAGCCATTTTGCCGCCAGCACCTTTCTCTCTTCACCTACTTTTTTATCTGTTTTGTCAAAATAGGCTACATTCAGAATAATCTCCCTCAGCCCGTACCCGGTAGGGATAGCATGCGGTGTTTTGTTCTTGAGCGTGAGGATAAAGCTGTCTCCTCTTACAGCCGTTTTGATATCTATGTGATCGATCATGATATTGCTGTTATCCACACTCGCAAAACGGTGCTCCCTGACCATGCGCGGTTTTGGCTTCCCTCCGTTCTTGCTGTAGTTGGAGGCAAATCCTTCAAACTTCCCGCTCATATGACAATCCCTGCACCCTTCAGCCGAACCTGATGCATCATACTCTTTTCCTGTCGCATAGACTTCCACCTCGTGTTTGTTGGAGGTGCTGTAGTGGCAGACAAAGCAGAGTGTTGGATCATCTGATGCAAAATGTTCCCTTTGTGCAGTTTGATGATAGGGTGAGTCAGCATCATCAAACGGTCCGAACATCGTTCCCTGTTCTCCGAACTTTACGTTGTTCATTCCCTGGGAACCTTTTGATTTGTCCAGATGGATTTCATCGATATTGTGGCATACCACACAGTTGATACCGTTTTTCATGTTCTCGGTATTGAGTACATTCTGCATCTCCTGCTTTTTCTCTTCGATTCCCATCAGCAGCAGGTACTTATCTTTGTCCTCTACTGTTTTCTTCGTGATTCTGGGGTTATGACACTTTGCACAGTCGACCTTCACCTCATCCAGGATCAATGTGGGATTTTTTTGGACCATATACTCCAGAGATTTTCTGAAAAGATCATTTTTTGAAAAGTGCGAATTTGCATGCCTTGAAGTCTCCCATCTTTTGGAGATATCCATATGACAGGCATTACAATTCTCATTGGTTTCCCACTTTACATTAATCTCTTCAGCCTACAACACCGTAATGGCTGCCAAAACGGATAATATCCTAAACAGTTTCATCTCTCTAACTCCCTTATTGATAAGATTTAAACCAATGAATCAAAAAGAAAATCAATACCATTCGGCGAACCTGGATTCCTCATCTCCCCGTCACGCTTGGCTTTATTTATGATGCATAGTAAATATTATAGAAGATTATAACATGGTTAGATTAATTACTGGTTGATTGTAAAATGATGCAGCAGAGTCTCATTATGTTATAATAACACCTAAAAATATTTTGACCAAAGGAACGTTTTGGCTATCAATATCATCGCACAAAACAAAAAAGCCAAACATGATTATGAAATTCTCGAAAAGTTCGAAGCAGGCATAGTCCTCAGTGGGGCAGAAGTCAAAGCGCTGCGTGCCAAACGCGCCAATTTACAGGATTCGTACTGCCGCTTCATCAAAGGGGAGCTTTTTTTGATGAATGCGCATATCGCCCACCTTGAAACTGCCAGCAAACACTTCACCCCGGATACGAGGGCTCCGAGAAAACTTCTGCTTCGCAAAAAAGAACTTGAAAAACTCTATGTGAAGGTGCATAAGGAGGGACTGACGATCGTTCCTTTAATGCTCTATTTCAATGAACGCAACCTTGCAAAAGCAAGTATCGCCATAGCAAAAGGGAAAAAACTGCATGACAAACGTGCCGACCTGAAGGAAAAAACCCTGGAGAGAGAAGCAAGCCAAGCGATAAAAAACCGTTCCTACTGAGCCTTTTTCAAATGTTTTACTTTTAGCTTTTCATAGGCAAAAAGATGTCTTTTCATTATTTTGATCTGCGCAGTATCTCTTTGATCGATTGATAAAGCTGTTTGATCTTGACAACAAAAAGACTCTCTTTGGCAAAGTACTTTGCTTTAAAAACCCTAAACCACTCTTGCAGAGTTGTTTTGACAACCTTAAGTCTATTCATCGTCTGGATATAGATTTCAGCTGACTTAAGCCAGTCAATCGCATCCATGATCCTTTCATAGGTCCATTTGAACCAGCCAAACTGCATCAGTTTATCCTCAGTCACCCTAAAAAGCCAGAAGGTAAATGCCGCTACCGGGATTTTAGCGGTATAGAGTACCGCACCCAGAGCAACCTTTCCGCTGACAAAAAGCACACCCGCATAGAGGCCAAATACCTCCACGATAGAGAGCAGTACGACAAAAATAGAAAGTATTAAAGAGGGATTTGCATCATGCACCTTTACCTCAATACGCTGAAGTATCCTGAGTCCATGGACATAGGTAAAGATCGGTCTGGCAATACCTTCCCATATTAGCTCTTCAAAGATGATATATGCCATGACGGCAATAAGCTGCAAAAGTGTGATCAATCTCTTTGTCATAGTAGCCAACATTAAAAAAGAGTTCCCTATCTTGTTTTGGACCATTATAGCAGAGCTTGACAAAGCTTTAGCGTTTAGCGAACACTGACATAGTTTTATCTGTGTTTCAAGCTTTTGCACGCATTTTAAAATTTTTATTTTGGAAAATAGAGATTGAAATAAAGCAAAGATTACATAATGGTTGTTTTTATTTTATTTTACTTTGGATTTGGAGGTTGTGGTGAAGGAGATGTTTCTTTTTGATTTGTTGTGGATTTGAATGTTTGGGTAAGGGAGGCTACAAATAGTAGCTGACCGAACCCATCATCCGAAGATGCAATAAAGCAGAAAGAAAGATTATTTTCTTCTGAGTTCTTTGATACGTGCAGCTTTACCTTTAAGTGCTCTTTGGTAGTAAAGCTTCGCTCTTCTGACTCTACCTCTTCTTCTTACTTCGATATTCTCAATGCTAGCAGAATAGAGAGGGAAGATTCTTTCAACACCTACAGAGTTTGCACCCATTTTTCTTACAGTAAAAGTTTTACCTGCACCTTCACCTCTGATTGAAATACAAAGACCTTCATAGTCCTGAATTCTCTCTTTTTCACCTTCTTTAATTCTTACAGATACTTTTAATGTATCACCTGCTCTGAACTCAGGAATAGTCTTACCTTCCAACTGTGCCTGCTCGAAGCTTTCGATGTATTTATTTCTCATGTGTTATACCTTTTTTGTATAAGTCTGGACGGAAAAACTTTGTTTTACACAAAGCCAAGTCTCGTTTAAAGTCCGTGATTTTACTATGATTACCCTTTAAAAACTCTGAAACTACTTCACGTCCATGATAATTTATCGGTTTTGTAAATGAAGGGGCTTCCAAAAACGCTCCTTCATAACTCTCGATGTTCAATGAGTCAATGTTGCCCAACACCTCTTCAATATTTCTGCTGATCGCATCACACATCACCAGACTAGGTAGTTCTCCGCCGGTAAGAATATAATCACCGATCGAAAAAACCTCATCTGCATATGTCTCGATCACCCTCTCATCAATACCCTCATATCTTCCTGAAACAAAAACGATATGATTTTTTCTTGCCAAACGTTTCGCATCGTTTTGTTTGAACTGTTTTGCTACCGGTGTAACAAAAATAATGTGTGCATCAGGAGCTTCCTTTTTGATGTTCCCCAATGTATCCATAAGCGGCTGCGGGGTCATCAACATCCCTGCACCGCCACCTACCATTGGCGCATCTACCCTGTTGTGTTTATCTGTTGTAAAGTCTCTCGGATTAAAAAAATCTACCGATATTCTCTTCTCATCAATGGCTCGCTTCAGGATACTATCAGTGAAATATCCTTTAATGAGATTGGGGAAAAGTGTTACAAATGAAAAACGCATGATTGTTCCTTGATACGATTCGCCGTATGAGCCTGCTTCCCGGCAAACTCAAGAGCAGCATACTGTATATACTTTATTCAAAAGCCTCTTCTGATCAGGAGGCTTCCAGTATATCTTTTGCATCCTGTGTGCAGATTTTTTTATTGTCGGTATCTGCACTGAGTATATATCTTGGGATGTATGGCAGAAGGAAGGTTTTGGCAAATCCTTCTTTCACCAATGATGCGTCGGTCTCGATCGCCAGGTAATCCACATCCAGCATACGCTGGATATCTGCCACTTCACCCAACAGCTCTTCTCCCTGCATCACTTTACAACCGATAATATCAAACCAGAAATGTTCACCTTCGCCCAATGCACAATTCGCTTTGGTTTCTTCTTCTGTCGCATAGATCTTTGCATTGGTAAGTCTCTTGGCAGCATCCAGACTTTCATGCCCTTCAAAGCGTACAGTTCCCTTGTTCGGATTGATATCGGTGAGTGTAAGCTTCCCGCGATCACTCTGATAGGATTGCCCTACCTTAAACTGTTCAGGGAAATCGGTATGCAGGTGAATCTTAAGGTCACCCCAGAGTCCTACAGTGCGACCGATCTGAGCGATAAAAAATTTTTCCATTATGCGATAGATTTTACATTGAGACGGTAATTTTTACCGTATTTGGCTTTACAGCCGGAGATGACTGTTTTGATAGAGTTGATCATGCGCCCCTGCTTACCGATAAGTTTGCCGACATCCTCATCGTTGGCAAAGATAGTGATCTCATCCAACCCTTCATCTATCTCGCTAATCACTACCGAGATATCTTCGGGATGCTCCACTAAAAGTTTCGTGTAAGCGAGGAGAAACGCATCTATCATAAAAAATTATTTACCAGAAATTCTTTTTACTGTTGGAGTCATTTGAGCACCAACACTTAACCAGTAGTTCATTCTCTCTTCATCGATTTTAATATCTTTTGTTTCACCGATCGGGTTGTAGTAACCAATTGATTCAATCCAACCACCATCTCTTCTCTTTCTGCTGTCTGTAACTACGATTCTGTAAAAAGGCTTCTTCTTTCTACCCATTCTTGTCATTCTGATCTTTGTCATGTTTTATCCTTATAAATTATTATTTCTATGCCATCTTAGAGGATTAAGATATACATATAAATCCTGACAACTGCTCTTTAATGACTCAAAACACTCATCAAGACTTTTGGAACGCAATTCTAGCACAATAAATATAAAGTTAATATTAAATCAAGGTGCAGCCGATTGCACCTCGTTTTAGTGTAGTTTAACGCGGCATCCCTGGGAATCCGCCGCCCCCTTGCATCTGCTTCATCATATCCTGCATCTGTTTCATGCCGCCTTTGCCGGAGAGTTTTTTCGCCATCTTTGCGGCATTTTTGAACTGTTTGAGCACACGGTTGACCTGCATCTGATCCAGCCCTGCCCCTGCAGCAATTCTTCTTTTACGCATATTGTTGAGAAGATCAGGGTTTTCTCTCTCTTTAACGGTCATAGAAGATACCATCGCACGGATCATCCTGATCTCTTCGGAGTTTTCAAGGTCCAGATCACCCAGCTGTTTTGCCATGCCGCTCATCCCCGGGATCATCCCAAGGAGGGATTTCATCGACCCGAGCTTCTTCATCTGGTCCATCTGTTCAAGAAAGTCATTGAAGTTGAACTGCCCTTTCTTGATCTTCTGGGTCATTTTTTTCGCTTCTTTGGGGTCGATCGCCGCAGCTGCTTTCTCTGCAAGCGACTCGACATCCCCCGCCCCCATCAGACGGCTTACGATACGGTCGGGGATGAACTGTTCAAGGTCCGGCATCTTCTCACCCGCACCGATGAAACGGAGCGGCGCACCTACCTGCTCGCTGAGTCCGAGCGCAACCCCGCCCTTGCTGTCGCCATCAAACTTCGAGAGTACTACGCCTGTGATCCCGATCTTCTCTTTAAAGGTCTGGGCTGTTCTCACAGCATCCTGACCCGTCATCGCATCGGCAACATAGAAAAGCTCATCGGGCTGTGCCACCTCTTTGACACGCGCCAGCTCATCCATCAGCTCCTCATCGATCGCCAAACGCCCGGCAGTATCGATCAGCACTACATCATAGAGCTCTTTTTGCGCCTTCTCCAGCCCCTGTCTGACGATCGCTTCGGGAGACGCATTTTCATCCGCGACCAGGTCCACCTCGATCTGCGAAGTGATCTGTCTGAGCTGCTCTACCGCCGCAAGCCTCTGAAGATCGGCTGCGATCACCAGAACTTTTTTCTTCTTCTGCTCTTTGAGAAAATAGGCGAGTTTCCCTGTCGTGGTCGTCTTCCCGGAACCCTGGAGACCGATCATCAGCACTACGGTCGGCGGTTTCGACGCGAAGGTAAACCCTTTGGGCGCACCCTCGATCGTAAGTATCTTGGTCAGTTCCCTTTGAAGGGCTGCCATAAACTGGTCCTTGCCGATACCGTTCTTCTTGGTATCCAGCTCTATCTCTTTGATCAGATCTTTGACCACTTTATGGTGTACATCCGCTTTCAGAAGCGATTTCTTCAGTTCGGCAGTCGCTTTCTTGAGTGCCTTCTCATCATCATGAAAACGGATCTTGCCAATGGCATTTTTAAAACTATCGGTTAACGTATCAAACATTTTTTACCTTGAATTCTCAATAATATTGATGTGATTTTATCCAATCTTGGCTTATAAGGCCTATTTGTACCTACGGATATCCTGAGGCTCCGGTGCTTCAAACGTATAGTCAAAGATAGACATCTTCGCCGAATGCAGCAATATACGTTTGGACTTCGTCACTGAACCATACTGCGCATCACCGACGATGGGATGCCCGACACTCGCCAGATGCACACGTATCTGGTGAGTACGTCCCGTGGTGATCTCCACTCTTACCTTGGACTTCTTTCCCTGTACTTCATCGGGTGTGACCTTTGTATAGGCTTTTTTTCCACGTACCGGGTCGATCTTTGAAAAGGCTTTGCCTTTTTTGATCGTGAGGATCGGATCATCGATCTCCATCGTATCATACACCACACCTTCTACCCAGGCAACATACTCTTTTTTTACCCTGCGGTTCTTGAACTCTTTGACCGCTCTGTCTATGAACTCCCGGTTTTTCCCAAGCAACAACACACCAGAGGTGTCCCTGTCCAGTCTGTGCAGCAGCTCCGCGCCCTCTATCGCATCCTGAATATCATAACTGTCTACCTGCGCAGGCTTATTGACTGCAATGATATTTTCATCTTCATAAAGCACTTCCACATCGCTTGGATACTCGATGCGGAACGCTGTTTCAGTATTGATCTGCGCTCTGGCGATCTTTACCTGTTTGTCTCCTACAAAGACCAGTCCGCTGTCTATCAGCGCTTTTGCTCTGTTGTTGGAGATACCTTCTTGTTTTGCCAGTATTTTAAATGCTTGATCAGTAGCCATTGATTTCTATCCACCTTTTTTAAATTGAAACGTAAAATAAGCAAAGCTCATTTTTGTCTCTTAAAAAAACTTGCCATTTAGGCAAATTTTCACATAAGAGATTGTTGACACTGTGTCCGCTTCAGCAGCGGGCGCCCAAAGGAAGTACCCTTGGGGTGCTCATGCGACTAGTCGCCTTTTAGATTATTTTCATCTAGCCATTTTGAAAATTTTTCTGTCAGAGGGAATTTGAGCACTTTGATCTTGCTCTGCTCCCCGCTCTTAAATATGATATTACTTTTAGCAACCTTAAAACTCTTTGCCAAGAACTTTATCAACTCTTTGTTTGCCGCACCCTCTACTGCAGGTGCCTTGATCGTCACCTTGATCGCATCCTCGCCATATTCGCCTGCAAATGCGTTTTTGCTGGCAGCCGGTTGGGCCTTGACACGAAGTGTCACTTGATCATCCTCTATACTATAAAACATCTTCTATACTCTTCAGTATCGGTGAGATATCACTTCTTTGCTTGATCACTGTAGGCTTCAGCAGACCGTGCTGCAACAACCTGCGTGAAAGGTTCGATGCCTCGGCTACAACAATGCCCTCAATCGCACCAAAAATATCTTTTTGATTGAAATAGTGCGGACCGGAAATGATCTTGCATCCAAACTGTGCCGCTTCTGCGGCATTGTGTCCTCCGACCGGTTCAAACGCGCCTCCAAGAACTACAACGTCTGTAACCGCATAGATATTTACCAGTTCACCCAGTCTGTCTATAAGTATAATATCACTCTCCAGGCTCTCATTGGCTGAATAGCGATGCCAAACCAATCGATGCGCTTTGGCAGTCACTGCTATGAGGTCTGCTACCTTATCAAAACGTTCAGGATGCCTTGGAACCAAAATCAGCCTGGCATCTTTCTGCTCGGCCTTAAGCTTCATGTAGGCATCCAGTATCAACTGTTCTTCACCTCCATGCGTACTTGCACCGCACACAATCAAACCCGATGGTTTTTTCAGCTTCTTTGTCGGTTTAGAGAGCTTTGCAAGCTTGATATTGCCCGTTACCGTTATATTTTTAGCCCCCAAAAGCTCCAGACGTTCTTTGTCTTTCTCTGTTTGGGCATATACTTCATCGATCGATCTAAAGATATGCCTGTAAAACCATCGCATCTTATAGTAGCTAGGAAATGACCTGTCGCTCATCCGTGCATTGATCAGGAGGGTTTTTGCACCCCTGATTTTTGCCAAAGTAAAAAGCAGATACCAAAACTCCGCCTCCATCACTACCAGCACTTTTTGCGGCTTCAGCCATCCAAAAAGCAGAGGTTCAAAGGGCAAAAAACGACTCTGCCCCGTGTAGCGTTTTACTACCTCAAAACCGGTTTGTGTCGTAGTGGTCATACGAAGCTGATCCTGAGGCAATTGTGACACAAAAGGCTTGATCGCCAGTGCTTCTCCGAAACTGCAGGAGTGAAACCATACCCCGTCATTTTTCAACGGAGTGTTTTTCCATAAAAAAAATCTTGCTGGTATGGATATGCGATACTTTCGTTGAAGTGCAAAAAGGAGTAAAAAGGGCAGAGCGGCGCTATACGCCACTGCCACGATACTGCTATAGAGAAAAAAGAAAAGTTTCTCCATAGAATTTCATTTCATTACGCTTCCGGCGTAACGCGCTCAATATAGAGGATTCTTCCACAGTGCGGACATGTGATGATCTCTTCCGCTTTGATCACTTCCGCATAGGTTTTATCATTGAGCTTCATATAACATCCGTAACATGCCTGCTTCTTTACCGGTACTACGGCTGTATTCCCTGCCCAGATACGAATCTTCTCATAAAATGCCAGGACCTTCTGCCCAAGGGTTCTCGTAAGCTCTTCTCTTTTAGCGAACAACTCGCCTTTTGACTGCTCGATCTCAGCTTTCTCCACATCTACCACTTCTCTGATCGCTGTCAGCTCTTCGGTACGCGCATGCAGTTTCTCTTCTGCCTCTTTCAATAGCGCTTTCTTGGTCTCATTGACCCCTTGTAGCCTCTCTATCTCTTCATTGGCGAAGGTCATCTTCTCTTTCGCGATATCTTCCTCAAGCGAAAGTGCCTGCATCTCTTTTTCTGTGCTGATCTCTTTGACTTTTTTTGCATTGCTCGCCAACTGTTCGTTGAGCATCTTCAGCTGATCATCAAAGCCTTCGATCTTCTCTTCGTTTTTGGAGATCTCTGCCTGAAGCGTATCGATCTCCTCCTGTACCGCATCTACTTTTTTCTGCGCTTTTTTTACTTTTTTCTCTGCTGCTTCAATTGCAGGTGCATAACTGTCGATCATCTGATCGTTTTTTGCAAGTACGATCAATTGATTTAGATGTTTGTTCATCTTGTTCCTTTAAAGGGGTATAGGTTTTAGATAGTAATATCAATCTCAAACGGATTTTTAGATTGCGCAATTATAGCCAAAAGAGGTAAAACTTTCAACTCATCATAAAGTATCTCCGCGAAGAACTTCTCACTCTCGTAGTGTCCGATGTCCACCATCATAAGATCTTCGCTCATTGCTTTCATGGCATCGTGGTATTTGATGTCTCCGGTCAAAAAACAGTCGGCATCTACTTGATCGATCAGTGAAGCACCTGCTCCTGTCGTCAGGGCGATGGAGGTGATCTTCTCTTTTTTGCCTACAACTCTGAGTGTCGGAAGGCCAAACTTCTCTTTAATCAGAGCCAACAGTGCTTTGTAATTCCACTCGCCCTTTGCCAGACAGACAAACGGCGCTTCATTCGCCATCTTCAGCCCGAGTACCTTCTCGAAGACATACCTGTTGAGATGCGTCTGGTCAAAATTGGTATGCATAGCGATCAGAGACTGCCTTTTCAGGATCATCTTTTCGATCAGATTGGAGGGATATTTTGCAAAGTCAAGCTGCGTCAGTTTGCCGAATATCAGGGGATGATGCACGACAAAAAGCGTCCCCTCCTCAGCCTCTTCGATCATCGCTTTATCGATGTCAAGAGAGATGACAACCTGTGAGACCTCTCTGGACATATCACCTACGATCAGGCCGGAGTTGTCCCACTTCTCCTGAAGTTCAAAGGGGCTGATAGTATCTAAAAAATTATAGATTTCTTGTAGCTTCATTATGACTTACTCAACTTTACCTATTGTTCTCTACTTTTTTATAGGTGCATTGCTGTGCAATGCAAACCAAACCTGCTCCCTGCTACTTACTACTTGCAGCTACCCGGGCGTTGCGTTCTTCTTCCTGCGCTTTATAGAGCTGTGCACAACCGATCGCCAGTTCGCGTACCTTGAGGATATAGTTCTGTCTCTGCGCCTGGGAAACCGCTTTTCTTGCATCCAGTACATTGAAAGCATGTGAAGCAGTCATACACTGATCATAGGCAGGAAGCGGAAGCCCTTTTTCCAGACAGAGCCTGCACTCTGCACTCGCATCTTCAAAATGCGCAAAAAGCTTCTCTGTGGTTGCCACTTCAAAGTGGTATTTGCTGAACTCATACTCGCTCTCTTTGTGTACATCCGCATAGGTTGTCACCTCATCACCGTTTCTGTTCCAGACGATATCAAAGACCGACTCAACCCCCTGAAGGTACATCGCCAGACGCTCTGTTCCGTAGGTGATCTCCACCGCTACCGGATCGCAGGAGATACCTCCGACCTGCTGGAAGTAGGTAAACTGCGTCACCTCCATCCCGTCAAGCCATACTTCCCAGCCCAGTCCCCATGCACCAAGCGTCGGAGACTCCCAGTTGTCCTCGACAAAACGGATGTCATGCTGACTGAGATCAAGCCCCAGATACTCCAAAGACTGGAGATAGAGCTGCTGGATATTGTCCGGACTGGGTTTGATAAGTGTCTGGAACTGATAGTATGCTCCCAGACGGTTAGGGTTCTCCCCGTAACGGCCGTCTGTCGGCCTTCGGCTCGGCGCAACATACGCCGCGCTCCACGGCTTGCTGTCCAGGCTTCTGAGCAGTGTCGCAGGGTGGAATGTCCCCGCACCCGCCGGGATATCATACGGCTGTACGATATTGCACCCCTGCTGGGCCCAGAACTGCTGGAGTTTTAGTAGTAGTTCGCTGAATGTAATAGCATCTTTGTTCATAATATTCCTAACTTTTAAAGACTAGAGTCTTACTTCGATCTCGGCAGAATCAAGCTCTACTTTCTTCGCTTTAGCGATACGATCTTCCTGAAGTTTGACTCTCAGTTCATCATCCTGAAGTGCCATGATCTGGATCGCAAGGTATGCCGCATTGGTTGCGCCTGCTTTGCCGATCGCCACGGTACCTACAGGCATACCCGCAGGCATCATGACCGTACTCAAAAGCGCATCTTCCCCTTTAAGAGGCCCGCTCTCCATAGGAACACCCAATACCGGCTTCGTAGTCGTCGCCGCCAATGCACCGGCAAGGTGTGCTGCCATACCCGCTGCTGCAATAAACACCTGTGCGCCTCTCTCCTCTGCGTCTTTGATATAGTTCTTTGTTCTTTCAGGACTTCTATGCGCCGAAGAGATAATCAACTCATACGGAACACCAAACTTTTCAAGTGTAGTACCGCACTCTTTCATGACATCAAAGTCGCTCTTGCTTCCCATTACAATCGATACAAATTTCATCGTTTTTCCTTTTGTTTGTCTGTTCTTCATTCTGAACTTGATTCAAAATCCCGCCTTGACAGAGCGAGACTCCGGATCCTGAGTCAAGTCCAGAACAGCAGACAATTCAATCGCAGACCCTGTCTTTTGGCACCATGTGCATCGGAGTAGAGTCCTCAGTCAACCCTTTCTTCTCCAATGCCTCGGCGATACCGCGTCTGAGGATCGTATACCCAGGAAGTTCCGCCGGAAGAAGAATGTCGTTCAGATCGCCGCTGTGGACACACTCGAACGCTTTGCCGTTTACAGCGATGATCTTTTTGAACGTCAGCCAGTATCTGCCCTCACGCTCTTCGATCCTGCCGTACTCATTGTCCACGAGTTCCACAGTTGCCCCTACAGGCAGTACGATCTCGACTTCATCACCCACACAGGTCTTGTCCTTGCAGCGCCATGTTTTACCGTCTTCGCTGACCAGCGCAGCAACCTGATGGGTACCGTTCTGGATCGAGAAATCATGCGACTCGGTATCCTTGCGTTCAAACGGGCGGGAGATCAGATAGGCATCGGTAAAGCCTCTGTTCTGCGTGGTGTGCAGCTCCGCCTGGTACTTCTCGGCATCAAATTTACCTGCATAGAAATCATCGATCGCTTCACGGTAGGCCTTGGTCACAACCCCCGTATAGTAGGGAGACTTGGTGCGTCCCTCGATCTTCAGCGAATCAATGACGCCCGAAGCGAGTATCTCGTCCACATGGGAAGCCAGGTTCATATCTTTGGCGTTCATGATGTAGGTACCTACACCCTCTTCCTCATCCAGCCTGAAGGTCGTACCGCTTTCCGGATTGTGTGCGTAGATCTCATACGGGAAACGGCAGTCATTGGCACAGCTCCCCCTGTTTGGGACACGTCCTGTCTGTACCGCAGAGATAAGACATCTTCCCGAGTAGGCAAAACACATCGAACCGTGCACAAAGACCTCCAGCTCAAGATCGGGCAGTACGGACTTGATCGCTTCACAGTCTTTCAGGCTGATCTCGCGCGCTGCGATGATACGTGTCACTCCCATCTCATAGTAGACCTGCGCATCCAGGGCATTCATCACATTCGCCTGAGTGGAGAGGTGGATCGGGATATTCGGTGCGATCCGCTTTGCCATCTTGACGATCCCCGGGCTTGAAACGATCAGCGCATCAGGCTCCAGTTCAGCCATCTTTGCGATATGGTTCTCGTAGAGTTTTACCTGGGAATTGAACGGGAATGAGTTGATTGTCGTATAGACCTTCTTGCCTCTTGCATGGGCATACTCGATCCCCTCCTTATAGGCATCCATATCGAACTCTTTGCCCGAACGGATACGCAGGGAGAAGGTACTCGTACCGCCATAGACGGCATCTGCCCCATAATTGAGGGCGATCTTCATCTTCTCAAGGTTGCCTGCAGGTGCCAGGAGTTCTACTTTTTTCTGTTCAGTCATATTTTGCCTGTTTGGGATATTTTTTGCTCTAATTTTACCCAAATAGTAGTAAAAATCTGTTTTTATGTTAAAATTTGCCTTATGAGAATTGACATACACAACCACACAACCCGCTGCAATCACGCCGAGGGGACCATTGATGAGTATATCAGGAGAGCCATTGCGCTGGGTATCGATATCTACGGCTTTTCCGAACATGCGCCGATGGATTTTGATCCGCACTACAGACTCGCTTTTGAGGAGATGGAAGCCTACCGCCAGGATGTGATGGATGCCAGGGAAAGATACAAAGGGCAGATCGATATCCTCTTTGGGTATGAGGTGGATTATCTGCCGGGACATATGGATGACCGTGTTCTGGGTGCGGATGTGGACTACTTCATAGGATCGGTACACTTTATCGACAAATGGAGTTTTGACAACCCCGAATTTCTAAGCGGCTGGAAAGATCGTGATGTCGATGAGATATGGCAGGCCTATTTTGAAGCAGTGGAAGCGATGGCAAAGTTCGGCAGATTTGATATCGCAGGACACCTTGACCTGATCAAGGTCTTCAAATACCTGCCCAGACACGATGTCAGGCTGCTTGCCAAAGATGCACTCAGGGCGATCAAAAAAGCCAATATGGTCCTCGAACTCAATGCCGCAGGACTGCGCAAACCCATCGGTGAGATCTACCCCTCCAGGGCACTGCTCGAAGAGGCATTTGAGCTTGAGATCCCCATCACATTCGGTTCGGATGCGCACAGCCCCGAGCAGGTCGGTTTTGCCTACGAAGAGGTCACTGCCCTTGCCAGAGAGGTAGGGTATACCCAGGCGGTTACCTTTAAAGGGCGCGACCGCATGATGGTCAATTTTTAAACACCAAATAATTCTCCCCCGGCTGCGGGGACAATCAATTGATTAATTTTTAATCACAAAAATTATCTCCTCTAACTATTTACTTGCTATAATGGCTCAATAACTTTTAATCCAGTAAGAGGAGAACCCTATGGGCAAATTTGTGAACAACACAGATGAATTTTATAAATATTGTGAAGAGAATGAAGTCGAATTTATAGACTTTAGATTTACCGATATCAAAGGGGCATGGCACCATGTGACCTATAGAATGCATGCCGTAAGCGCAGAGATGTTGGAGAACGGTCTTCCGTTCGACGGTTCATCGATCGACGCATGGCAGCCGATCGACAAGTCAGATATGATCCTCAAACCGGATGTAGAGACTGCCTTCCTTGACCCGTTTACTGCAGACAGCACGATCATTGTCATCTGTGATGTCTACGATATCTACAAACATCAAATGTATGAAAGATGTCCAAGATCGATCGCGAAAAAAGCGCTTGAGTACCTTGATGAGGCGAATATCGGTGATATCGCTTACTTCGGTCCAGAAAACGAGTTCTTCGTCTTTGACAATGTTGAGTTCAGAGATGATATGAACTCTGCGTACTACAAAGTTGACACGCAAGAGGGTGGCTGGAACCACGATACAAAATACGAATACGGCAATATGGGTCACAGACCGGGCGTAAAAGGGGGTTACTTCCCGACAATGCCAACCGACTCTATGGTAGACCTCAGAGCTGAGATGATGCTTATCATGGAAGAGATCGGTCTTGAAGTCGTACTTGGCCACCACGAAGTTGCTCAGGGGCAAGGTGAGATCGGTATCAAGTTCGGTACACTGGTTGAAGCAGCGGATAACGTACAGAAGTACAAATATGTTGTCAAAATGGTAGCTCACCTCAACGGGAAAACGGCGACATTCATGCCAAAACCGCTTTACGGCGACAACGGTAACGGAATGCACGTACACCAGTCGATCTGGAAAGACGGTAGAAACCTCTTCTACTCAAAAGGTGAATACGGCAACCTGAGCAAGACTGCACTTGACTACCTCAGCGGTATCTTTAAGCACTCTGATGCCATCTCTGCACTTACCAATCCTTCGACAAACTCTTACAAGAGACTTGTCCCGGGGTTTGAGGCGCCATCTATCCTGACCTACTCAAGCCAGAACAGATCGGCTGCGTGCCGTATCCCGTACGGTGCGAGTGAACCGGCTGTAAGAATTGAGACAAGATTCCCGGACTCTACAGCATGTCCATACCTTGCATTTGCTGGACTTCTTATGGCGGGAATCGATGGTATCAAAAAAGGCGGATACCCGATGGTCGGACCGATGGATGAGGACCTCTTTGAACTCAGCCTTGATGAGATCAGAGAGAAGAAGATCCCTCAGATGCCTCATACCCTCAGAGAGGCTATGGAAGGGCTTATCGCTGACAATGACTTCCTTAAGCCGGTATTCACTGCGGAGTTCATCCAGGCATACCAACACTACCAGTTCAAAAGACAGATCTGGCCAGATGAAGGCAGACCGACAGCATACGAGTACATTACTACTTACTCTTGCTAAAAACGGTATAGAGGCAAAGCCTCTATTACCTCCTAACTCTAAGTTTGCTTCAGCAGCAGGCTCTCGCGATGAGTCACTCTTCCACCTTTCTTTTTTCAACATTATCTTATTGCCTCTTTATCCCGATGAGCAGTAGTGTAGTTCTTAGCATTATTTTATAGTGACAGCATTTGCATTTTTTTCTTTTGGTTCATTTCTCTTTTTTGTTGCATCTGCAAAACTGCTTCCTAATCTGAGTTTTAAAGCAAGAAAAATGATAATCATCATATTTTAATAATAGATTATTTGATATAATATTTTTTTTAATTTAAAAGGGGAAAAAATGAAACTATATTCCAAAACACTATTAACCGTGACTTCTGTTATCGTATTTAATGCTTGTGGAGGCGGAAGCGGATCAGGCGTTGATCCTTTAGCTGAAAATGAACCATTAATGAATGAAATTAATTCCTATGACGTGATCTTTGTCTATTCCGGATTACCGTCTGATGCTTGTGATGATATATTCTCAATGGCAGATTTGGATCATACCAATATAGAATCAAGTATGTATGGATCCGTACCAAATGGTACTACATGTGCGACCTTTGGAAGGGGTGAAGAAGATGATCATTCCTGTTTAGAATACCAATACGATTATGGTAACACAACATGTATTTACGCATTTAATCAAACCAATGAAACCACAGATAAGGAAGCACAATCAGCAATCATGAATGAAGAATTTGAGAGCTATCTGCTAAAATAATACAAGTGTATATTGAACTGACGTGTCACATGCACCGTATGGATTCCCAAATACAGAGACTGTGAAAGAACTCCAAAAAAAGCGTCTAAAAAGTAGATATTTAACACCGTCAACAGCCCCTAAACGGTATAATTATACCTATAAAGAGCCCATAAAATAGGGCTTTGAAGAGGTTTTAAGATATGGGGAATATCTATAAAGAGGGGCAGAACCGAAAACAACAGATGTTCTTCCCTCCAAGTATTGATGAGTATGTAAATGAAGAGAATCTGGTCAGGGCTATAGACGCCTATGTAGAGATACTTGATGTGGCTGCTTTGGGATTTACCAAAGCAGCGCTAAACAGTAGTGACGGACAACCTGCCTACCATCCAAAGCTATTGTTAAAGATCTATATCTACGGCTACCTCAATCGTATCAGAAGCTCCAGAAAGCTAGAGGCAGAGAGCAAACGCAATATAGAGATGATGTGGCTGTGCGCAGGATTATACCCAAGCTATAAAACCATCGCTGACTTCAGAAAAGAGAATGCCAAAGCATTAAAAAGAGTCTTCAGAGAGTTTGTTCTGTTGTGCAAAGAGATAGAACTCATAGATGGTAAACTGATCGCTGTAGACGGAGCCTTCCTAAGAGCCAACGCATCCAAGAACCAACTCATCACAAAGAAGACTGTAGAAAAAGACCTTAAAGCTATTGATGCAAAAATAGAGGAATACATCAAAGCCCTTGAGTTTGCCGATGCTTCAGAAAAGAAAGAGAAAAACCTCAAACCACCCAAAGATGATCTTACCGGTATGAAAAAAAGAAAAGCCAAACTGGATAAAGAGTTGGCACTGCTTGAAGAGATGGGAGTGACCCAATACAATAGAACGGACCCGGATGCAAAACTGATGGTCAAGCCTGCCCATAACCTGATGGCATATAATGCACAGATCGCCGTGGATAGCAAGTATAAGTTCATTGTGGCTACGGATGTGAGTTCAGATAAAGATATCGATAAACTCTATGAGATGTCAAAACAAAGTAAAAAAGTAACACAAAATGATGCAATGGTTCTCACCGCAGATGCAGGTTACTATAATCCTAAAGAGATAAAAAAGTGTGAAGATGCCAACATAGAGGTATTTGTGCCTTTCATTGATAGAAGCTATGGACAGAAATCCAAAGGAAAGTTTACAAGAGATGCGTTTATCTATCAGCCTGACACAGATACACCTATCTGTGCCCCAACCATCAACATCTTATAAGAGGAACTGCCACACAACATAAAAACGGAAAACTGAACCATGTGTATCAGGGAGACAGTAAAATGTGCAAAGCTTGTCCTTTACGCTCAGAGTGTCTTCCGGATCAAACACCTTTCAAAAAACTCTTCAGATGGGAACATGAAGTAATTATTGAACAGTATCTTGAAAAGATGGATACAGATCAAGCCAAAGAGATGATGAAACAAAGAGCTGCGCTATCAGAACATCCATTCGGTACGATTAAAAGAGCATTAGGCTGGGATCACTTTCTTGTCAGAGGCAAAGAGAAAGTTTCTGGAGAAAATGCATTGATCATGTTCACCTACAACATCAAAAGACTTATTAACCTCATAGGGATATCTCTGTTTAAAAAACTTGTAAATGCAATAAAAGAAGGCTATATCGAAGCCATAAGAGAAGAGATAGCCGCATATATCGCTCATTTTAGACTTTATTTGGATGATTTTTTACTATTATTCAGATATCTTGGTCTTTTAGAAAAAAAATCTTTATGTTAAGGTAGATTGAGGCTGAGAAGGGTGTGTTCTTTCACAGTCTCACAATTTGGGAACCAGTAAATTTTTTGAATTTATGTTATCATATATTTTTATATAAAGGAGGAATAAAAGATGAAATCAATTTTTAAAACACTGATAATCAGTACTGCTGTACTCTTCGTTAACGGCTGTGGAGGCGGAGGAAGCAGTAGTACTTCTATATCGGATAAAAACTACATCCTCATTATGTATGATGCTCCTTCAGACATATGTGAACTACCTGCATTTAGAGATACTTTGGAATCAGAAGGCTTTGTAAACCCTATAACCAGTGAAGAGAGTAACACCATATCTTGCGAAGATTACGGACGAGTAAACGACGAATTTGGAACATGCTATGAAGATTCCATGGCTAACTATGATCCTGATCTCGTTGGGGATGTTGCTTGTGTTGTCGGATTTGATGATTTCATTCAAGTTATGGTTGCAAGCTATAAGAATTCAGAAGCAAAACCATCGCTGACTGAAGCAACCGATACACTTCAAACTTCATTAATTCAAATCGCAGAATAAATTTCATGCTTTCCGGTGATTCCGGAAAGTATCATGCATGAAACAATCTCTTCTCTTCCTCTTTCTTAAAGAAGGTAAAGTAGCTCCAGAGTGTCGTTCCGTAGAGAAAGATAGAGAGGATCACCACACCTGTCGTGACCACCTCAAAGAGCTCTTTATAGGCAAAGGAGTCGGGGATCATATGGACAAGGATGATAGAGAGCGCCCCTTTCATCCCGGAGAAGGTGAGGATAAACCATCCCTCAAACCCAACCGGCTTGATCTGCTCCAGTCTGCTTCCCCAAAAGGCAAACTTTGCCATCGAAAGTGCACGGATCAATGTAGTGATAATAAACATTGCAAAGATCTCTGCTTTATATTCCCAGAACTTCTCCAAACTTACCATCTCGGCCAGTACAAAGAAGATGATGACCGCAGCGATATATCCAAACTCTTTTGCCATCTCATAGATATACTCCATTCTTTCGGAGGTAGTCGGATCTATACCATGCAAACGAAGCTTCTGCAAAAAGGTTTTGCTTTTTTTCGCATCCTCACTTTCAACTTTTCTTATGTCGATATCGATCCATGCTTTTGTAGCAATAATCGCCGTGATCAATGTCAGGATACCGCTCACATGAAAATGCTCTGCTACGACATATGCCGAATATGCTTCAACCATAAAAATAAAAAGCTCTCCCCTTTTATCATCGATCAGCTTCATCATCATATAGAAGAGATATCCTAAAGCGATCCCCATCCCCATACTTACGGCAAAAACACGCAGCGCATCAACTGCTGCATCACCCGCATCGATCGTACCGCTCATCATCCAGGGAAGACCGATAAAGAAAAAAGCGATAACCGCTGTCGCATCGTTACCCAGTGACTCTCCCTCGATCAGGACTTTGATATCATGACTGATCCCCTGAAAGCGGGAGAGTACTGACTGTACGCTGACTGCATCAGTTGCCATATTGATCGCAAACAAAGAGACGTAGGCTCCAAGTGTCAGTCCTTCAAAGAGATGGGAGTAGTAGAGGCTTGCACCTGCGGTGATAGAGAGTGCCACGGCGAATACAGCCAGATAAAAAATACTCCAGGCATGTCGCTTAATGTCCGAAAAGTGCAGATGCAGTGCATCGGCCAGAAAGATCACGGGGATACAGAAGAGTACCACCGCATCAAAATAGAGCCTCAAGTCAATGGGAACCGCCATCTTGGCATAGGTATATACCAGATACGAACCGATCAAAAGCAGAAAGACCGAAGGTATTTTCAGCTTTGATGAGATACCGTCAGAGAGAACCACCAGGCTTAATATCGTGACAAGCAGTATCTCGGGAGCAAAACTGTGCATTGTAATCCTTTATCTGTTAGAAGAGTGTTCCGCTATCTTCTGATACCGGGGTTTTTGGCACTTTTCTTTTTGGATGCAGCGGATCATCTTCCTCTTCATCTTGCTCTCCATCGATCTCGATCGTCTCGGCAAAACCCATATCCTCTGCCCCGGTTTCATCATAGTTGATCACTTCCACGATACCGGTCTCTTCCAGAGGTGAAATGCCACTGTATGTTCCGTCATCGGAAGCATTGGTCTCATCGAAACCATACTCATCTTTTGGTTTGACTGTCGGTAGAGGCGAGTGTTTGGTATAGATCTCGCTCTTCCCTTCGTAGGTTCCTCTGAAGACCCCCTGTGGGATATCAAATGTACGCTTGGTATCGGGATAGGTTTTAAGCAGTTCGCTGAAATAGTAGGAGAATGCCGGCGCAGCAAGCCCGCCGCCTGTCGCCCCTCTCGCTGCGATACGTTTATTGTTATCACGTCCGAACCATACGATCACTTCTATCTCCGGCGAATAACCGCAGAACCAGGCATCGATACTGTTGTTTGTCGTACCAGTCTTTCCTGCAAGTTCGATGCCTGCAACCCTGGCGTTGCGTCCGGTTCCTCTTTCGACCACATCTTTCAGTATATCGGTCATCAGGTAGGCCTGCTCAGGCGTCGTAAAGTCAGCGATCTCCTTGGGCCGTGTCGCGTAGATCACTGCCCCCTCTTTGGAGACGATTTTACTCACCAGTCTCGGTTCGATCATATGTCCGCTATTGGCAAATACCGAGAATATCTGTGCCATCTTCAGGGGACTGAGCCCGAGGTTCCCCAAAGCGATAGACATATCTTTAGGGATATGGGGAACATCCAGGAATGCCAGTCTTTTGCGTATTGTGCTCACCCCTAAATCTGCCACCAGATTGATCGTAGCAAGGTTACGCGAGTGTACCAATGCCTCTCTGAGCGGTACAAACCCCTTAAAATCACGCTCGTAGTTTCTTGGTGCCCAGATCTTGCGTTGACCATTATGGTAGTACTGGAATGTCCTGGCTAGATCGGTCAGCGGGGTTGCCGGATTGTATCCCATGTCCAGTGCGGTCTGATAGATAAAAGGTTTGAAAGCTGAACCGGGCTGACGCTCTGTCTGTGTCACACGGTTGAAGGCACTCCGCTCATAACTCTCTCCCCCGACCATTGCCAGGATATTCCCTGTTTTGCTCTCTACTGCAACCAGTGCCGCATTGAGTGTCGTTTCACCGACTTTTTCTTTATACTGTTTCAGTGCTTTTTCATAGGCGAAGGTAACCGCTTTTTTGGCGATCTCCTGCTGTTTCATATCCACGGTCGTATAGATCTTGTATCCGCCCGTACGGATATCGCCGAGCTTGTCGTTGAAACGTCTGACTACCTCATCGACGATATAGGGTGCGATATTCTGGGTCAGGGACGTTTTGTGGACGGTCGGCGACTCTTTGACTGCCTTGAGGTAGTCCTCCTGGGAGATCCATCCTATATTTTTCATACGGTAAAGCACGTTATTGGCACGGTCCAGTGCCCTCTGGTAATGTTTGATGGGGTTATAAAAGCTCGGTGCATTGGGCAGTCCGACCAGGATCGCGGCCTCTTTCATCGTCAGCTCGTTCAACTCTTTCCTGAAATATCCGTTCGCAGCCGTTTTTATCCCGAAGTAGTTGTTTCCGTAAGAGATCTCGTTGAGATAACGCTCGATGATCTCCTCTTTGCTCAACTCGTTCTCTATCTTCAGTGCCAGGATCGCTTCTTTGAGCTTTCTTGCCAATTTTTTTTCATTGCTGAGCAGTTTATTCTTGATCAGCTGCTGTGTGAGCGTACTTCCGCCCTCCACAAACGCGCCTGCCTGGATATCCTTGACAATCGCACGGAAGATAGCATCGGGGTTGACACCGCTGTGCTCGAAGAACTTTGTGTCTTCCATCGCGACCAGCGCCTCAACGATAAAACTCGGAAGTTCATCATAGGTCGCATAGAGGCGGTGTTGTTTTTTAAAGACATAGGCCAGCCTGTTACCGTCTTTGTCCAGGATCACTGATGAGATCTCCGGCTTATAGTTGATCAGTTTGTCCGCATCGAGTTTGACCTCTTCATAGGCATAGACAAACGCTGCCACAAGCGCTGCAGAAAAAATGATTGCCAGGATAATGGAACCTTTGATGAGACTATGAAACACGGATTACCTTTTTTTAAAATCTTATTATTTTATCGTATTTAGCTGAGTTAGGCAAAAGGGGTATCCTTTTAGTCCAGATTATGATGGATCAGCGCCAGTGCATGTCTGGTTTCGCGAAGCGGTACGGAGAGAGAGAGGATCACCCGCATGATCGGACGAGAGACCGTAGGCTGCCTGATGGCGCCGACGAGGTACCCCTGTGCCATCAACCCCTGCTGCAAAAAAAGCGCCTGATCGTTACTCTGCACCCTTATAGGCAGAACAAGGCTCTGCAGGTGGATGCCATAGACTTTTGCAACCATCGCCTGCCGTTCTTTTATCTCCGCCCTTATCTTGTCCGCTTTTTTGAGGATATAGCGGAAATTTACCAGTGCCAACGCCGTATCGATCACCGAAGGGGCAGTAGAGTAGATAACCGATTTCGCGCGGTTCTCCAGAAAACTGATCACCTCTTTGCTTGCAAGGATATACGCCCCGTATGATCCGTACGCCTTGCCCAGCGTACCCATCTTGATATGGCGCTCGGTGATAGGGATACCGTAGTGTTCAAAGATCCCCTGCAGCTTCCATCCCAGTACGCCCGCACTGTGCGCCTCATCGACGATCATCAGAACCTGCTTCTCCTCAGCGAGGTCAAATATCTCTTTTTTAGCAAGCTCCCCGCTCATCGAGTAGACCCCCTCGATCGCAACGATCTGACGTTTACCGGGATAGGCTTCAAGCTTCTCTTTCAGATCTTCGGCATCATTGTGTCTGAATTTTACGACACGCTCACCCAAAAGCTGTGAAGCCAGGACGCCCGAAGCATGATACTCCTCGTCCATAAAGAGCATGTCGCCTTTGCGCACCAGCGATTCGATCAGTGCCATGTTTGCCAAAAAACCGGACCCGACGATCATCCCCTCCTCAAAACCGTTCGCCTCAGCCAGCTCCATCTCTAAAATACGATGGATCGGGTGATAGCCGTTGACCAGCATACTGGCCTTGGGAGAGATCGTTTGGTAATCCTCCAGAAGCTTCACCGCTTTTTTCAAATGCTTTTTTTTGGTCGAGAGACCAAGATAGTCATTGGAGGCAAGATCTCTCAACGAATCGTCATAGAGTTTGCGTTCTCTGAAACGCCCGGCTCTCTTCAGCGCTTTGATTTCGTTCTCATATATCATACTATTTTCCTAATCTATTTACCCAACCATGGAAGCAGTGCCTCGACCTGAAGGCCCATTGCGGTACTCTCGAAACCTCTGACTTCAAGGATATATTTTTTGCAAAACCCCTCTACCATGCATCCGCCTGCCTTCCCTTCCCAGAGTCCGCTTTGCAGATAGGCTTCCATCGCCTCTTTTTCAAACGGTGCAAAGCGGTAGTGTGTCGCAGAGGTATCCGAGAAGAGCAGTCTTTTGGAGCGGTAGTGGACTGAAGAGATGATCGAGATCTCTGAGCCGCTCTGTATCTCAAGGATACGTCTGGCATCCCCGATATCTTTGGGCTTGCGCAGGATCGTCCCGTCCGCTGCTGCGATCACTGTATCGGCACACAGGAGCGGGATATCCAGGCCAAATTCGCGTACGGCTGCTTCGAGTTTCCCTTTGCTCGCTGTATAGACAAAATCTTTGGCGATCGTCGTGGTGATCTGCTCCTCGTCATACTCGGGCACCTTCTGGATAAAATCTATCCCGAAATTGCGCAAAAGCAGCGCCCTGGACTCTGAAGCGGAACACAGTATAACCATCAGAGTCCTCTCAAGGTGACGCCCAGCCAGAGCGCGGCAATGCCCAGAATGATATTGATCGGCAGCAGCAGTTTTGGTATCAGTTCCACTGAGGCTTTTGCGGTTGGCAGGTCACCCCGGTCGAAAAACTGCTGCGCTTTTCTCCGCTTGAGGTACATCCAGCTGAAGTTCACTGCCATGACCACCCATATCGACTCCTTGAGCAGAAAGATCATCCTTTGCCCTTCATGGTGTCCCTGCTGTGCTACCGCCATGATCAGCCCGGTGATAAAGATCAGCAGGATGAAAGGGATCACGATATGAAAGAACTTTCCTACCAGCATCAGTGTCTTGCCCAGCTTGATCCGTGCATCATCGATGCTCTGCATCGCAGGGTGTACCGCGAAACGTATCGCGATCATCCCGCCTACCCAGATAAAGGCAGAAAGCACATGCACAAAGACGATCGTATGGGCATAGTCCGTATAGAGTCCAGTCATGATCTCTTACAAATTCTCTTCAAGGTATGCCAAGGCTTTTGCTTTTGCTTCAGCGATCTTTGACGGATCTTTCCCGCCGGCCTGTGCAAAGTCCGGACGGCCGCCGCCACCGCCGCCCAGGACAGGTGCGATCGCTTTGATCCACTCACCGGCCTTGACCGCACTCTCTTTGCTTCCGCATGCAATAAGCACTTTGTCGTCTTTTTTCTGGAAAAGCATGATCGCGATATTCGGATATCTGTTCTTCGCCTCATCGATCATCTCTTTGATATCTCCGGCTTCCACCTCATCCACAATCGCATTGATCCCATTGATCTGTGTCGCGCTCAACTCTTTTTTGGTCGAGTTCAGTGCACTCTGAAGCTCCGATCTGAGTGTTTTGATCTGCTCTTTGAGTTTTCCGATCCCTGCGATTGGGTCCTGGTTCTTCACCTCTGCTTTTACTGCTTCGAGTGTATCTTTGAGCCCGAAAACATAGTTGGCAGCCGCAGTGCCACAGATCGCTTCGATCCGTCTGACCCCTGCACTGACACCGCTCTCTTTGGTGATGACAAAGAGCCCGATCTCCGAAGTGTTATGCACATGTGTTCCGCCGCAAAGCTCTACGGAGACATCTCCCATGCTCACCACGCGTACTTTATCTCCGTATTTCTCGCCGAACTGTGCTTTCGCTCCAAGTGCCCTTGCCTCATCGATATTCATCTCTTGCGTCGCAGAAGAGATACCCTTGGCGATCTTCTCGTTCACCCACTTCTCTATCGTACGGATCTCCTCCGCACTGAGTGCCTGAGGATGAGAGAAGTCAAAACGCAGCCTGTTTGCTTCGACCAGGGAACCTGCCTGCGAGATATGCTCACCCAGCAGATCATAGAGTGCTGCATGGAGCAGGTGTGTTGCGGAGTGGTGCTTGACGATCTCGTTTCTCGCCTGATCAACGACAGCAACCACGCTCTCACCCGCTGATAGTGCTTCTTTTGCCTCTACTTCCGAAAGGTTCATCCCCTGGAAAAGCTTCGTATCGAGCACCTCTGCTTTCCCTTCAAGCTGGCCCCTGTCACCGGTTTGGCCGCCCGACTCGGCATAGAACGGTGTCTCTTCAAGCATCACCCAGCCGATCTCTCCCGGCTGGAGTGTTGTTACATGTTTAAAGTTCTCATCCAGCACTCCGAGGAGTTTTGTCTTGCAAGTCTGATGCTCATACCCTACGAACCTGTTCTCTCCGAACTGCTCTTTCAGTGCCTTAAAATCACCCGTTGCCGCCGCTTCGCCGGTACCTTTCCAGCTCGCTTTGGATTGTGCTTTCTGTGCTTCCATCTTGCGCTCAAACCCTTCGCTGTCCAGCGCGATCCTTTTTTCTCTGAGCATATCCTCTGTCAGGTCAAGCGGGAAACCGAAAGTGTCATAGAGCTTGAACGCCACTTCGCCGTCAAACTTCTCCGTGGTCTTCTCAAGCTCTTCGTTGAAGAGTTTGATCCCTGCATCGATCGTATCGAAGAATCTCTCTTCTTCCAGTTTCATCGAAGCCTTGACCGCTTCAGCTTTTTCAAGCAGGTAAGGGTACTGCTCACCCATTACCTCGCCGATTGTATCGACCAGCTTGTACATAAACGGTTCACGCAGACCAAGCAGGTACCCGTGGCGGATCGCACGGCGCATGATACGGCGGAGCACATATCCTCGCCCCTCTTTGTCGAAGTTGACCCCCTGAGCCAGAAGGAACGAGGTGGAACGGAGGTGGTCCGCGATCACACGGTAGCTTGCGGAGTTCGGTGCCTTATAGTCATACGAAGTGCCTACCAACTCGCCCAGTTTTTCAAGGTAGGGCATAAAGAGGCTTGAGTGGTAGTTGTTGAACACACCCTCCTTGATCGCTGCAACCCTTTCAAACCCCATACCCGTATCGATACTCGGTTTTGGAAGCGGTTTGAGGTTGCCCTCTTTATCTCTTTCATACTGCATGAAAACAAGGTTCCAGATCTCCAGGAACCTGTCTCCCTCTCCGCCCATATAGTCTTCAGGGCCGTTGAAGTGCGCTTCTCCCTGGTCATAGAAGATCTCGCTGCACGGTCCGCATGCACCCGTATCTCCCATCTGCCAGAAGTTGTCCTTGTCGCCAAAACGCATGATACGCTCAGCCGGAACATGATCCTGCCAAAGCTCGAACGCTTCATCATCCTTCTCATGCACCGTCACCCAGAGTCTGTCGATCGGAAGCGCAAGATACTCGGGAGAGGTCACAAACTCCCATGCATATGCCATCGCCTCTTTTTTGAAATAGTCTCCAAAAGAGAAGTTCCCCAGCATCTCGAACATCGTATGGTGTCTTGCCGTGTATCCTACATTGTCAAGGTCATTGTGTTTTCCGCCTGCCCTGATACAGGTCTGTGCGGAAGTGGCACGCGGAGGAGTCGGGATAGGCTCTTCGCCTGTAAATATCCCTTTGAACGGCACCATCCCCGCATTTACAAAAAGTAGCGAGCCGTCATCATCAATCGGTATAAGCGGTGCAGAAGGCACTACCCTGTGCCCCTTGCTCTCAAAAAAGTCTAAAAATTTCTGTCTGATATCCATTGGTTTCCCTCAGTCTGGGCACACAGGGTGCCTTTAAAAAATTGAGGGTATTTTATCTAAAATGTCGTTAATCTCCGGTTGGAGTAAAAATCATACGTTTTTACATTAATAAAAATAAAAATCACATATATCACCAGGATAGTCCGGATTTATATAGTCAGGATCAAAAGAAAATGCTCCATCATAATCAGTTGCGCCAGAAATACCTGAGTCACAAGAATATTCAACGTCGGCTAGCCCCACTGTCCCGCTCGAATTCCCTCCCAGATATAGTATATTATATTCATAAGAGACTGTATCATCAAGATCAAAGAAGGTACAGATATCACCATCACTCATCCTGAAACCCCCGTTCGAACTGGTATGTCCTACATATGATCCACACTCATAGTAAACATCCGGTACACCCACATATTCGTCATAATAATCATCATAGGTCTGAAGATAATAGGTATGGTCATAGGAATCACTCCCTCCACCACCACATCCGCTTAATCCGATCACCGCAACCGCTGCACTTAGAAATCCTGCCACCTTTTTCATCTCTACGCTCCTTTGGTTCTTTTTTTCTATTGTATCACACTATCACAAAAACGTGTTATCTCTGTGTAATGATCTCCGCGATCTTTTGGCTTCCCTCTTTTTCTACGTTCTCCATCAAGCCTCTGCTTTTTGCTTCCAGGTCCTCATCCAGAAGTGCCAGTACCTTCTCCTTGTCGATCTCGTTTTCACGCATCAGCCACGCCAGTTTTTGCTCCACCAGGAACTTCGCGTTGTGGTACTGGTGGTCACTGGCTGCATAGGGATAGGGGATAAAGAGGGTCGGCAGTGCCGTGGCAGAGAGCTCCCAGAGTGTGGATGCTCCGGAACGCGCTACCGCGAAGTCCGCCTCTTTCATGTAGTCTGCCAGTTTCGTGGTAAACCCGAAGACCTCTGCCTCGATTCCCAGCTTCTCATACGCTGTTCTGACCGCATCGATATGCCTCTCTCCTGCCTGATGGATGATCCTGATCCCGCGCTCTTTGAGCGCCGGTGCCAGAGAGAGCGCGAGATCGTTGATCGCTCTTGCCCCCTGGGAACCGCCTAGAAAGATGACCGTTTTCACCTCTTTTCTGATCCGTGCGTTTTCAAAGAACTCCTGCTTGACCGGGTAGGCTTTGACCGGGCTCTCATCAAGGTAGGAGGAGATGAAGATATCCGCATAGGGCTTGAGCAGCTTATTGAGCGAGCCCAGTGCGGCATTCTGTTCGTGGATGACCAGCGGTATGCTTGAGAGTTTGGCTGCCAGCGCCGCAGGTGCCGCGGAGAAGCCTCCGACCGAAAAGACGACCCTGGCGTCATGCGCTTTGAGTATCCGGCGCACTTTCAGGGCAGAGGTGAAGATCTTCCAGAGTGAACCGATCTTCCCGATCAGCCCCTGGTTGACCACCCCCTTGCTCTCAAGAAAATAGGTTTTTGCAAAGTCGCTGTCCTGGGCAAACCATGCCTGGTCCTGGCCTTTGGTGGAGCCGATATAGATCAGCTCTTCCCCTTTCAGATGCTCTTTGACCGCTTTGATGATCGCCAAGTGGCCGCCGGTCCCTCCCCCTGTCATCACGATACTCATAGACTTCCTTTTGGTTGATTGTAAGATTTAACGCTGTTAGGCTACAGCATGCGTCCCTGTGCATCCCTGGGGACTTTTTTGGAGATCATCAGCACCATGCCGATCGCCAGGCCTGCGGCGAGGATATGCGATCCTCCGTAGCTCAAGAACGGCACAGCGATCCCTTTGATCGGAGTGATCCCCGAGATCCCGTAGGCGTTGAGCACGAAGGCAAAGGCGATCAGCAATCCCATCCCCACACAGAAGAGATAGTAGATCGGCTCTGAAACTTTCGAGGCAATCTTGAAAATACGGTAGATGATAAAGAGTATCGTAAAGGTCACAAAAGCCAGCCCCAGGAAACCGAACTCCTCGCTGACCCCTGCCAGGATAAAGTCCGTATGCACTTCGGAGAGATACCCCAACTTGAACTGCCCGTTTCCAAGCCCCTGTCCCAAGTAGCCGCCGTTGTGGATGGCGTTGAGCGAGTTTGAGATCTGATAGGGCTCTTTGGCTGCATCGACACGCAGATTCTGGACACCTTCAAACGGCAGCAAAGCGAGGATGTTGTCCTGTACCGTACTCCACCAGCTCTTGATCCGCGCAACCCTGTGAGGCGCAGCGAAGATCAGCGCGACAAATGCCCCGAATGCGCCGGCCACCAGGGTAAGAAAAAATTTGTAACTGCTCCCTACCAGCAAAAAGAGGATTACCAGCGTTCCCCCGAGTACGACAACCTGGCCGAGATCTTTTTGAAATATAGCGATCAGGACCACAATGAACATAAAGAGCACCACATAGGGAGAAAATGCCCTGATCTCCTCCATGAAGCTCATCTTGCCTTTGCTCTTGAACTTTCGGACAAGGCTCCACGAGAGAAAAAAGACAAAGCCGATCTTGAAGAACTCTACCGGAGCGATAGAGATCGGCCCCATATGGATCCAGCGTTTTGCCCCTCCGACCTCCTTCACCAGGCTTGAGGGCAGGAACTGCATCGCTATCATCAAGAGAAAAAACGTGACAAAAAGCGTCATACTGATCGGTACAAGCCACTTATCCGGATCCATCTTGCTGATGATCGTCATCGTTATCAAGGCGATGAAGACTGCAATAGACTGCCGTATAAAAAAATGGAAATCAGTGTAATGAAAGTGTATCACGGTATAGGTCGAAAGTGAATAACTCATCATCAGTGAAAATGTCAACAGTGTCACAACTGCTGCTAAAAGCGGTTTATCAATCATATATACGGTATCTCTCATAGAAATTCTATCATTGTCCTTCTCTCCTGCAACACAGTAAGTTCATTGTAACAAATCTCGCAAAAGAGTGATCAGGAGACTCTATCGGACTAAGGTTAAAAGGTATTTTATCAGAGTTAGCAGATAAATTTGATAAAATCACACTATATTGTCCGGAACAAGGGTTATGCAGGGAGCACATGAAAGAAGAAATCAACAATCACGCAATCAATCAAAAAGGCAGCAGGGTACTGGCGCTTTTTATCCTTTTTGCGGTACTCATCATCTTTTTTCTGCTTTCGGTGCTCAATACGATACACTCCGACCGGCGCATCCCCAGCGAGCATGCGAAGATCCACGACCGTTCACTGCGCGGGGATATCATCTCTGCTGACGGCTATACACTGAGTTTTTCCCAGAAAACCTACCAGGCTGTCGTACGCGGGGACAGTATCAAGTCCGAGAAGAGGGAGCTTTTTATCAAGTTTTTCAGTATCTACAGCGGTATCCCTATCGAAGAGGTGCGCGAAAAATTTACTGACAAAAAAGGCCAACTTATCGCTGGCAATATCATCCTCTCCAAAGAGCTCAATGCAAAATCTGCCATGCAGCTCAAAGAGCTGGCGCACAAACTGAGAAAACTGGATGTTTTTCAATGGGTGGAAAACCATAATGGCGTCAAGGTACTCTACGGTCTGGATGTCATCGAAAACGGCGAGAGCAGACGTTTCCCGCTGAAGGATGTGCTCAGTCCGACACTGGGGTATGTAGGCAACAGAGAAGAGGGAAGGTATATCCGACCCGAAGGCAAAAAAGGGCTGGAGAGAAAATACGAAGAGCATATCACTTCCAAGAAGAATGGATACTTCCAGGGAAAAAGAGATGTTATCGGTACGGTCATCCATGACAAGAACAGTATGAAGATCAAACGGATCGACGGGCTTGATCTACACCTGAACATCCCTCTGGCGCTTCAGCGTCGTATCGAGGTCATGCTTGATGCGATGAAAACGCAGATTGATGCCGATGAGATCATCGTGGGGGTGATGAAGAGCGAGACCGGGGAGATGCTCAGCCTTGCCAGTTCGGAGCGCTTTGATCCTTCCCATATCACCCAAAAGGATATCCCGGCACTCAACCCGAAATTTGCAGAATACCCCTATGAAGCAGGATCGGTACTCAAACCACTTTCGCTTTCAGTCGCACTGAAGCATGGTGTCATCAAGCCTGATACTGTTATCAATACCGAGAACGGAAAGATGAAGATAGGGAGATTTACAATCAGGGATGACCATAAGTTCCCATCATTAAGTGCAGCAGACATCATCATCCACTCCTCCAATATCGGAAGCTCCAAAATCTCCTGGCGGCTGACCGGAAGAGAATTCAGAGAGGGACTGCTTGCCTTTGGTGTTGCCCAACCCACAGGCATAGACCTTTCCCGTGATCTTCCCGGCAGCCTTAAGCCGATCTATCTGCTGAACCATGAACTGCATCGTGCCAGCACCTCCTACGGGTACGGTATGCACATCACCTTTGCACAGCTGATCAAAGCCTACTCGGCATTCAACAACGGCGGCATAGCGATGACCCCGAGGATCGTTAACCATCTTGAAGATGCCAGAGGAAACCGTTATACACTGGAGCCCACTGTACCCAATCTTCAGGCGATAGATCCAAAAACTGCTCACACCATACATGATATACTGGTACGCGTCGTAGAAGAAGGAACTGGGGTCAAAGCACAATTCCCGGGTCTTGAGATCGGAGGAAAGACCGGTACAGCGCACATCGCCCAAAAAGGACGCTACCTGCGTGAATACCACAGCAGCTTTTACGGATTTGCCAACGACAATGAAGGCAACAAATATACGATCGGCGTACTGGTGATCAAAGCCAAAAAATACCGCACATATTTTGCTTCCCTGTCCGCCGTACCGACTTTCAGGAATATCGTAGAGATACTGGTCGACCAGAACTATCTCAAGCCTGATCTGAAAGAATCCGAAGAGATAAAGAGCAATGAGAAGCTCTATCAGATAGAAGAGACCGAACCGCCGATGCCGGAGACTCCTGCACTCAAGGAGAGCGATACGAGCACGGTGCAGGACAATACCCTCTCCGGTACTTTAACTCCTGAAAAGAAGAGCAATCATTCGATCAAACAACTCTTTGAGGCCAAAGAGAAGCCCAAGGCAAACCCAACACCGAAACCTGTGCCCAAACCTATACCCAAACCTGAACCCAGGCCAGCTCCAAGACCTGAGCCGAAACCGGCGCCGAAACCCGCACCGCCACCGAAGGTAAATCTGCATGAGGTTGATCAGCAACTCTTTTAAAGAGAGAATATCACACTAGATCCAGATATTGTCGATCAGCCTCGGTTTCCCTACCCAGGCAGCGACGAGGATCATCGTATTGCCCAGCTCAACTTTTTCCAAGGGTCTGAAGGCACGGTCGACGATCGCGACATACTCTACCTCGTCCGCCTCCTTGAGCACCTCCAGCATCTCTTCCTTGATCGACACTGTATCGAGTTTTCCACCCATGATGAGCTTTGTAGCACGCTTGAGCGAGCGTGAAAGGCAAAGCGCCCTAACCTTCTCCTCTTCGCTCATATAGGCATTGCGGCTGCTGAGCGCCAATCCTTTCTCGTCACGGACGATCTCGCAGGGGATGATCTTCACATCCATGAAGTAGTTTTTGACCATCTGCATGATGAGCGCAAGCTGCTGTGCATCTTTTTTCCCAAAGTAGGCATTGTCTGCGCCCGTAAGGTTCAGCAGCTTCATCACGATCTGAAGCATCCCGTCAAAATGGCCCGGGCGTTTCTGCCCCTCGAGAATATAGCCGCGGATGGCAGGTGCTCCGATACTGAGTTCGTCATGCTCATACATCTGATCAACCGTCGGCATGAAGAGGATATCCGCTTTTGCCAGTTCGCAGATCTTCCTGTCCGCTTCCTCCCTTCGGGGATAGGCATCCAGGTCTTCTCCTTCCAGAAACTGTGTGGGGTTAACAAAGATCGAGACAATAAGATGATCATTCTCTGCTCTGGCCTTCTGGATCAGGGAGAGGTGCCCTTTGTGCAGAGCCCCCATTGTTGGTACAAAACCTATCGTTCCCTGCAGGGCACTCTTTGCTTCTTTTAACTCGGCGATCGTTCGTGCAATGATCATCTATAACCTCAATTTTCTTAAAATTTCGATAAAATTCTAACCAAATAATTAGAAATTAAAAGTTAAAAATTAAAAATGATTGTTTGCGGCGCAGTGGCGCCACTATTTTCATATTTTAATCTTATTACATCAAATATCCAATAAAAGCATTGCTAACACAATGCAAACTAAAATTACTCATTTCTAATTTCTAATTTCGAAAAGGAACTTTTTCACAATGGATGCATACGAATACGGCGAACTGCTCAAAAACCTCTCTACGAAGATGGGGAATATCACCAATATCGTCAAACCGGACAAACTCCATGCAAGACTCGAAGAGATCGAGTTGATGCAGCAGGATCCGAGTTTCTGGAACGATGCGGAGAATGCAGGGAAGATATCCCAGGAGAAGACAAGGACAGAGAGGGTCCTTGCTACCTATCACAATGCAAAAGATGCGCTTCAGGATGCGATCGAATACTTCGAACTCTCCAAGGCTGAAGGGGATGAGGAGACACTGGAGATGCTCTATGAGGATGCACCCAACCTTGAGGCCAATACACAGGCGCTTGAGATACAGATGATGCTCAGCGGCAAGCATGACAGCAACAACGCCATCGTCACGATACACCCGGGTGCGGGAGGTACGGAGTCACAGGACTGGGCAAGCATGCTCTACCGTATGTATCTGCGGTGGGCGGAACGCCACGGCTTCAAGGTCGAGGTACTCGACTATCAGGCAGGCGAAGAGGCGGGGATCAAGGATGCCTCTTTTATCATCAAAGGGGAGAATGCCTACGGCTATCTCAAAGTGGAGAACGGCATCCACAGGCTAGTACGTATCAGCCCGTTTGACTCCAATGCCAAGCGCCACACCTCTTTTACCTCAGTCATGGTTTCTCCGGAGATCGAAGATGATATCGAGATAGAGATCGAGGACAAGGATCTCCGTATCGATACCTACCGTGCATCAGGGGCAGGCGGACAGCACGTCAACAAGACTGAATCAGCGATCCGTATCACGCACATCCCGACCAATATCGTTGTACAGTGCCAGAACGACAGGAGCCAGCATAAGAACAAAGCCTCGGCAATGAAGATGCTCAAATCACGCCTCTATGAATTTGAGATGGCAAAGAAGCAGGCTGAAATGGATGGGATAGAAAAATCAGAGATCGGCTGGGGGCACCAGATACGCTCCTACGTGCTTCAGCCCTACCAACAGGTGAAAGACACCAGAAGCAACCAGGCATACAGCAATGTCGAAGCGATCCTCGACGGAGATATCGACAAGATCATCGAAGGGGTCCTGATCTCCCAGGCAAAGTAAACTTACTTTTTCTCTCATTTTGCCTTCACGGCTTCGTTCCACTCCGACCGTTCAGGTTCCGTCACTACAAACTGCCTCCGTGGCTACATTTTATTACGACCACTACGGTTTCAAACCTATGAACGATAAACTATTATCGTTCATGTACGGTCC
>Ga0209206_10000016_pt1 | contig 39007 bp, 26 predicted proteins | sample ZodSprsou2mmetaG_FD_185478 | JGI IMG/M metagenome (GOLD analysis project Ga0209206, IMG submission 185478) | Hot spring sediment microbial communities from Zodletone spring, Oklahoma to study Microbial Dark Matter (Phase II) - Zodletone Spring... ...
CTACCCAACCGATAGTGTTTTCATTTTCGGCAAAAGTAATTTTATCAATATTTTTTTCCTTCTTATTATGGGGAATTTTAATAAAGAAGATACCTTTCTTTTTGTCTAAAAGCATAACCGAACCTCTGCCTGCTCCGCTTATTTTGATAGAAAAACTTAAAATGGTTTTTAAAATATCATCGATTTGTAAGGTAGAGCTGATCGTTCGAGATATTTGGTAAAGCACAGATAGTCGATCTTTTGATAGTTTTAGTTCGCTGGTTTGTAATTTTACTTTATCTTCTAATTTATTACTCAATTCTTCTAATTCTTTCTGGGTTTTTACTAATTCATCATTTTTCTGTTTTAATATTTGGGAAAAATCTTTACTTGCAAAAAAAATTAATATAAATACTAAACTTGTCGTCAAAACCGTGCCCGCAAGATAACGGAAATCTTTATAAAGATAAGGATTAAATTTAATGATTTCTTTGTGTGGAAGATAACCCAAATATTCCAGAAAAACTACCAAGCTAAAAAAAGTAATAGCCATCAAGGTAATAATTAATCCTTCTTTGGGGTCAGATAAAAGGCTTACATAAAGAATGGGGAATACAAAAAAAATAGCTCCAATCCATAGAATGCCCCCGGTGTAGTAAAAGAACCCAGTCATAAATAATAAGCCGATAATATAATGGACGAAATCTATTTTTTTTAAGGCGGAAAGGCAAATTGTTCTTTTCTTTAAAATGTATCGAGATAGGTAACTTAATATAAACCAGCTTAAAATTAGAATGTAAAGTTCGTGGTAAATGCGAATATGGAAAAAATAATTCAGAATTAAAGTTGTAATTAAAAAAAGGGGTAAAACAATACACCTGTAAGTAAAAATAATAATTAATTTTGTTTTTGTTTTTTCAAAATCTTCTAATTTAAGGTTGGGGATTAATTTTAAAATTTCGCTACCACCTCTTTTTATAAAACTCTCGTAGGGCAATTTATTAGATATTATAAATTAATGTAACGAGTTTTTGGGCAAATAAGTTTTCTCCAAAATAAAAAAAGTTGGTAGTTTGGCGGTCATGGTATTAAAATACCGAAGACCCATAACTTTGCGTCCTACCTTTTCAGGTAGTTTGCCTTTTTCAACCTTATAAAGCAGCTATTCAGTTAAAAAACTCCATCACATTATTTATTCCCTATATACACTGAATTTAGACATCATTTTATAAATTTTTTGTATCTATTTTTTAAAAAAAACACTTTGGCTTGTTGGATGCATCAAGATGTCAAGGAAGGAACTCACTTTTAAGCTTTTTTCTTCCTGCCCCATATTAGATATATTACTATCACTACAATAGCAATTCCTATAATCCAATACCAGGTGCTTGTCATGTTATTTCACCTCCTTTCTATCGATTTATCAACTTTTACTTTTTTGATTACCTTATAAAAATATTTGTTTAATTTTACTTATTATAACACATTCGACATACTTTTTGAAATTTGAAATTCCTGCTTAACTTACATGATCACCTGGGGCACTTTGAGGTCAGGATGATCAATCAATATGGGGTTTACTCCGTATACTTTACGTAAATTTTCTTCGTTTAATACTTCTTGAGGGGTGCCTATCTTTTCTATTTTGCCTTCATTCAAAAGAATAAGACGGTGAGAAAGGATACTGGCTAAATTTAGATCATGAAAGACAGATATAATGGTTAATTCTTCCTCTTTGAGGGCTTTTTTTAAGAGATTTGACATCTCATATTTATAGTTTAAATCTAAGTGAGAAGTGAATTCATCTAAAAGTAGAAGCTGTGGAGTTTGTGCCAGGGCTTTTGCCATAAAAATCCTTTGTCTTTCTCCTCCACTTATTTCTTGAATATTGTTTTCAGCAAGGGATAAAGAATGGGTTTTTTGCATAGCTTCTCGAGATATTTGATAATCTTCAAGGGTTTCTCCTCTTAATCGGGAAATATAGGGAAGTCTTCCCATAAATATGACTTCTTTTGCTTTGAAATTAAAAGTAACCCAGGTATCTTGAGGAACTACCGAGATGAATTTGGCAATTTGTTCAATAGGAAGTTTATTAAGATTTTGGTTGAGGAGAGAAATTTCTCCTTTTTTTGGTCTTAATATTCCTGAGATAATCTTTAAAAGAGTCGTTTTTCCGGAACCGTTCGGCCCGATTATTCCTAACAACTCTCCTTTTGGTAGACAAAAGTTTATATTTGATAATATTTCCCGATTATCATGGTAAGAGAAGTGGACTCCTTTTAAAGTTAAAATAAAGTTATTGTCAGCCATATTATTTATTTTTCCTCCTTAAAAGATAAATAAATAAAGGGGCGCCTACAATAGCGGTGATTGCTCCGATAGGTATTTCAGTCGGCGCTATGACAGTTCGAGCTAATACATCACATAAAATAAGAAAAATTCCTCCCAGAAAGGCCGACGCAGGCAACATAATTCGATGGTCTGGTCCCACTAAAAGCCGGGCAATATGGGGAATAACCAATCCTACAAAACCTATAAGACCGGTAAAGGATACTACGGAAGCAATAATGATGGAACCAATCAGAAAGATACGAATTCTTAGTTTACCGGTATTAATTCCTAAATGAAGAGCTTCTTCTTCTCCTAAAGATAAGGCATTTAAATCCAGGGAAGAAAAGAACAAGAGCAGACAGCCAGATATTACCGGAAGAACAATGATGCTTGTTTTTTCCCAGTTAGCGGTAGATAAGTCTCCCATAAGCCAGAACACCATAGTTTGTATTTCTTTTCGTGAAATAGCCAGAAGAATAGTTATCAGCGCAGAAAAGAGGAAGGTGATAGCTACCCCGGCAAGAAGCAGTCCGGTAGAATTGGCAGAATAACTGATTTTAGATGATTTATATACCAGGTAAAGAGAGAACATAGCTCCGATAAAAGCAAATAGAGGAAGGTAAGATGCAAAGAGATAACCGGTAGCATGCTGTAAGGCAATACCGATACATGCACCCAAAGCGGCACCAGCGGATACTCCTAAAATATAGGGATCAGCCAGAGGGTTTCTTAAAATGCCCTGGAAAGCCCCTCCCACGGTAGATAAAGCGGCACCGGTGATTATTCCTAAAGCGATTCGGGGTGCTCTTAGCTGCCAGATAATCAGATTTGTAGTTTTATCTTGGGTACCATTTAAAAGGAGAGAAATAATATATTTAGGGTGAATAGATACCACCCCGAAGTTAAGACAGATTAGACTGACTCCCAGGATGCTTAAGTTTCCTATCAGAAACAAAAATATTAATTTTTTTCGCCAGTTGGTATAGCCGTAAATTTCTCTTGATTGTTTATTCATAGAATATTCGATATAGTAATTCGAGTCCTTCTACCAGCCTGGGTACAGCGCGGTAAAAAAGGTCTTCGTTTACTACAAAGATCTTTTGTTTTTTTATCGCTGGTATATTAGACCAGCCGGAACGTTGAGATATATTGTTTTTAATTTTTGATTCGTCTCCCTGGTTCATTACTCCTACTGGGATAATAATGATATCCGGTTCTGCCTGAGCAACATACTCCGGGTTAACTTGTTTCCAAAAAGCAAGGTCAGAGGCTATATTTTGCCCCCCGGCCAAAGTGATCAGTTCATGAAACAGTGTACCTGCCCCCGGGGTAAAGATGGTTTCCGAAGTACTTCCCACAAATATTTTAGGACGATCAGAAAAAGGAATTGTTGAAACTTTAGATTGAATAATATGGACTCTTTGGGATAGATGGTCTACCAATGAAGAACCTTTTTCCGATATTCCACAAACCCTGGCTATCATTTTTATACTGTTAAAAGTGTCTTCAAGTGTTAAAGGTTCAAGAACTATGGTAGTTAAACCCAGTTCTCGCAAGCGAGGGATTTCTTTTAACTGGAATCCGGCATAAGCCAAGATAAGATCCGGATTTAAAGAAATAATTTTTTCAAAATTCAAGGGAGATATTTCTCCGATTTTTTCAATATTTTTAGTTTCTTCCGGGAAATTGCAATAGTTAGTTATTCCTACAATTTTTTCCTGAAGTCCTAAATCAAATAATATTTCGGTATTACTGGGGGCAGTGGAAATAATGCGCTGAGGTTCCCGGGGAATGGTAACTTCAGTGCCGGTGTCGTCAATGATAGTTATAGGGTAATTAATGGTCGCTGACGAACCCATTAATAAAAAAAGATTTAAGAAAAATACTAAAGAAGCAAATATCAGGAATAATTTTTGTGATAATTTCATAATTTACCTCCAGGGTTAAATAGTTAGAATACAGTAATGAGTAATGAGTAATAAGTTAAGTAATAAGCAATAAGCAATAAGAAAAGAGTTAATTTGTTAATTGTATATATTATAAATAAAAATAACACCCCCTTTTCCACGAAGAAGTGATTTATTTTCCTAAGCAGACAGGTCTCCTGGCTTAGAGGTTAATCTAATTGCTGTGCCTTCCCATTTATCACTTTTTGTAAGTGTTTAACAGTGGCCTATTACAGCTTTCGTTCCTCATTACAGTAGCGGGACTGCGGTGGATTTTCACCACTCTTCCCTTAATCTGCTTATCTTTAAATATTCTATTTTCAATTTTCAATCAAGGTAATTATAATACATTAGTTGAAAAATTACAATATTTTGCAGTTATAGTTTATATTGTTTTTATCTTTTCTTTCTCTTTCTTCACCCGATGCTCAATACTATATATTCGATACTTTCTTAAAAGGTGTGTTTTTTGTTAATTATTTTGATATAATAATTTTAATTGCTCTGGAATTATAAAGACAGGAGGTTAGTTGGTTAGATGGTTAAAGGTTTGATCGAAGTATATACCGGTGATGGGAAGGGCAAGACTACTGCCGCCTTAGGCTTAGCTCTTAGGGCAGCGGGTAGAGATATGAAAGTATTAATAGTCCAATTTATGAAAAAATGGGATTACGGAGAACTTCACTCAGTCAAATTAATTCCCAATATTACTTTAGAAACTTTTGGTACCAAAGAATTTATATATAGAGGAAAAGCCAAAAAAATAGATTATGAGGAAGCAGAGAAAGCTTTTTCTTTTGGGGTAGGCGGGATGCAAAGCGGTAATTACGATATAGTAATATTTGACGAACTGAATATGGCTCTCTATTATGAATTATTAGACTTAAAAGAAGTAGTAAAAAAAATAAAGGAAAAACCCGAGGAGGTCGAAATAGTGATTACCGGAAGAAGGGCTCCTGCAGAGATAATAGAGATTGCTGATTTGGTAAGCGAAATGAAAGTGATTAAACATCCTTATGAAAAAGGAGTGCAAGCGAGAAAAGGAATTGAATATTAGAGGAGAGAAATTACACAATTTACGAAAAATATTATCTGAAATGGGAAGTGTTTTGATTGCTTATTCGGGAGGAGTGGATAGTACTTTTTTGTTAAAAGTAGCCCGAGAGGAATTAGGCGATAGCGTTATTGCGGCAACGGTAAAATCAAAAATTCATCATCTTAGCGAGACTGCTGACGCTAAAGCAATGGCGCAAAAATTTAAAGTGAAGCATCTATTTATTGATGTTGATATCTTGTCGAATAAAGAATTTGCAAGTAATCCCCAAGAGCGATGTTATATATGCAAAAAAGAAATATTTAAGCGAATGATTGAAAGGGCTAAAGGATTTCATTTAGATTTTGTGGCAGATGGCTCTAACTATGATGACCTTAGCGATTATCGCCCGGGAATGAAGGCAGTAAGGGAATTTAAGGTAAGAAGCCCTCTGCGGGAAGCTCTTCTTACCAAAGAGGACATCCGCCTTCTTTCTAAAGAAATGAATTTGCCTACCTGGAACAAACCTTCTAACTCCTGTCTGGCTACCCGGATTCCTTACGGAGATAAGATAACTTTAGAAAAACTGAAGAGGATTGACCAGGCAGAGATTTTTATTCATCATTTGGGATTTGAACAGGTAAGGGTAAGGTATTATAATAAGTTGGCAAAGATCGAAGTAGGGGAAAAAGATCTACTTTTATTTCTGGAAAAAGATTTGAAAGAAAGAATAATTTTTAAATTAAAAAAATTAGGATTTAGCTATATTACCCTTGATTTGCAAGGATATCGAAGTGGGAGTATGAATGAAGAATTAGAGCAGAAAGTTGAGGATTGAATAATGCAAAAAGAAGAGATAAAAAAAATATTACAACAATTTAAATCCGGTCAAATAGAAATAGAAGAAGTATTAGAAAAGCTAAAACATTTCCCTTATGATGATCTGGGTTTTGCCAAAATAGATAACCAGAGGGAATTAAGAAAAGGTTTTCCGGAAGTCATTTTTTGTCAGGGTAAAACCATAGAACAGATAATTAAGATTATCGAACGAATAAAAGAAAGTGGGGATAAAATTGTTGCCACCCGGGCAACTCCTGAAATATATCAGGAAATCAAAAAGATTATACCGGAAGTAACCTACTTTAAAGAGGCCAGGATTATAGCAGTAGAAGAAAAGAAGAAAGCTTGTTCTAAGTTTATTTTAGTAGTTAGCGGTGGTACTACCGATATTCCGGTAGCCGAAGAAGCAGCAGTTATTGCTGAGTTGATGGGTAATAGAGTGGAACGCCTTTACGATGTGGGAGTAGCAGGTCTCCATCGACTTTTAACCAATTCAAAAAAATTACTAACCGCCAACGTTTTAATAGTAGTAGCGGGAATGGAGGGAGCTCTCCCCAGCGTAGTAGGAGGATTAGTAGATAAGCCTATCATTGCTGTCCCCACCAGCGTAGGTTACGGGGCTAATTTTCAGGGATTCTCTGCTTTATTGACTATGCTGAATAGTTGTGCTCCAGGTTTAGCGGTAGTCAATATTGATAACGGATTTGGTGCCGGATATATGGCAAGTTTAATTAATCAATTAAGCGAGGTGAAGGAATGAAGATTGCTTATTTTGATTGTTTTTCCGGTATTAGTGGGGATATGACTGTTGGTGCCTTACTTGATGCAGGATTAAAGATAGAAACATTAGAGACGGAATTAAAAAAAATAGGTCTTACCGGTTATCAGTTAGAAGCGGACAAAGTAGCAAAAAAAGGAATTTCAGCCACTCAATTTAAGGTAAAGATAAAAGAAGAAGGAGTGGAGAGAAGGTTTAAAGATATTTTAACTATCCTAAAAAAGAGTAAATTAGATGAAGAGATTAAAAAAGAGGTTATAAGGATATTTTTTAATATAGCCCAAGTTGAATCTAAAATTCACCAGAAAGACATGGATGAAATTCATTTTCATGAAATTGGAGGATTGGATAGCATTATTGATATTACTTCTACGGTAATAGGGATAAAAATCTTAGGAATAGAAGAAATATATTCGTCGGCTTTACCTTTGGGAAAGGGTTTTGTAGAATGCGCTCATGGAATTATCCCGGTTCCTGCTCCGGCTACCTTAGAATTGCTAAAGAATATACCAACTTACGGCGGAGGTATCGAAAGTGAAATGATTACCCCAACAGGGGCAGCAATTATTAGCAGTCTTGCAAAAAGTTTTGGAGAAAGACCTTTGATGGAAATAGAAAGGATAGGATATGGGGCAGGAGAGAAAGAGTTTAATATCCCTAATCTTTTAAGAATAAGCATAGGGAAGAAAAGGTTAAAAGACGAGCAATTGAAAGATAGTTATGTTAGCGATGAAGCTGTATTGATAGAAACTAATATTGATGATATGAATCCGGAATTTTATGATTATATTATGGATCAATTATTTTCTCAAGGAGCGTTAGATGTATTTTTGACTCCTATCCAGATGAAAAAGAATCGTCCCGCTCATATGCTTAGTATTCTTGTTTATGAACAAGATCTTAAGGAAATATTAGAAGTATTATTTTCAGAATCCACTACCCTGGGGGTAAGGATGAGAGAAATAAAAAGAATGAAGCTGACTCAACAGGATTTTATTGCCGACACAAAACATGGTAAAATTAGAGTTAAGGTCGGTATATTTAAAGGAAAAATAAAAAATATTGCTCCCGAATATATAGATTGTAAGAAGATTGCAAAACAGCAGCAGATTCCACTTAAAGAAGTATATGATGAAGCAAAGAAGATTGCTTATGATAAATTACAAGTTAGCGGGTAGTATAGAGCGTTTAGCGGATAGGAAAATACAGTAATAAGGGGTTCGATTCATCGAACCCGTCAGAGAATTAAAAAATAATACGGGTCGGATAAATCCGACCCGTACAAATATTCAATAACGACTAATTTAATTGGTCAATTGGTCAATTGGTGAATCGGTGAATTGATGAATTGGAGGAAGTATATTGTCTAAAAATAGTGAAAATAAAGATCAAGATATAAAAATTGTTGAACTGTGCCGGGTCCCTCGTGAAGATGAAGCCCTGGCTATTGAGAGTTTGTTAGCGAGTTTTAATATTAGATGTATCCTGCAATCAGATATTACCCGCTCAGTTTATCCTTTTGCCATGGATGGATTAGCAGAAGTAAGTATTTTGGTCTCTGAAAAAGATTTAAAGAAAAGCAGAGAGATTATTAATAAAAACATTTAGGTAACCAACTAATTGAGAGAGAGGTAATTATGTTAAAAGAAATTACCATTCAAACCAGCGCTCAAACACAAATTTTAGATATAACCACTCAAGTCCAAGATGCTATAAGTGAAAGTAAAATTACAGAAGGATTGTGTTGTGTTTTTATCCCTCATACCACCGCCGGAATTACTATTAATGAAAATACTGATCCCAGTGTTAAGCAGGATATAGTTCGGGAGCTAAATAAGGTCATACCTTTTAAAGATAACTACACTCATTTGGAAGGAAACTCTGCTGCTCATATTAAAGCAAGTATTATCGGCTCTTCGGTAAATGTGCCCGTGAAAAATAATAATCTTCTTCTGGGAACCTGGCAGGGAATATGTTTTTGTGAGTTTGATGGTCCTCGGACAAGACATTTTTTTATAAAAATAATTGGTCAATTGGGGAATCGGTGAATTGATGAATCGGAGAACCGGTGAATTTTTCCGAAGGAGAACAGATGGAAACCATACAAGGAACTATTGAAAAAATCGTATATCGAAATGACGAGAACGGTTATATAATAGCCAAGATAAGTGTTGATAAAGAGCAAGAGAAATTAGCTACCATCGTGGGGACGATGGCTTCGGTAAATACTGGTGAAAATTGTGAATTAAAAGGGGAATGGATTAATAATCCTAAGTATGGCTGGCAGTTTAGTTTTAGTGATTATAAATTAATCTTACCTACTTCTTTGCTTGGTTTAAAAAGATATTTAAGTTCCGGATTAATTAAGGGAGTCGGCCCGGCAACAGCAGATAGGATAATAAAACAGTTTGGCAACAATACCTTAGAAATTCTGGAGCATGACCTCCGGAGACTAACTGAAGTGGAGGGCATTGCAGAAAAAAGAGTGGAGATGATCGGTAGATCCTGGGAAGAACATAAAGAAATTAAAAGGGTAATGATCTTTTTGCAATCTTATCAGATTACTACCGGTTATGCAGTTAAGATCTATAAAACATACGGTAATAGAGCTATCGAAAAGTTAAAGGAAAATCCTTACCGATTAGTGGACGATGTATCTGGAATTGGATTTAAAATTGCGGATAGGATTGCGCAAAACTTAGGGATAGCAGCTACCTCGCCAGCCAGAATAAAAGCAGGGATTAAATACATTTTAAACGAATTGGCTAATCAGGGACATTGTTATGCTTTAAATGATGAGATAATTAAAGGAGGAAGCCAGTTATTAGAGGTAGAAGAATCATTATTTGAAAAAGCTTTAAATGTTTTGAGAAATAACCAAGAAATCATAGTAGAAGAAGATAGGGTCTGGTTACCTCTTTATTATTTTGCTGAACTGGAAGTGAGTAAAAAATTAATTGAATTATTAAAATTTCCTCAGCAGTTAATCAATATCAACGTGCAAAAGAAGATAAAATATTTGGAAAAAGAGTACCGTTTTTCTTTTGCTGAGGAGCAAAAAGATGCTATTAATAAAGTGCTCCTGAACCGGATATTAGTACTGACCGGAGGTCCCGGAACAGGAAAAACTACCACTACCCTGGGTTTAATTGAGCTTTTCGAGGAACTCAAGCTAAAAATAGTTTTGGCAGCACCTACCGGCAGAGCGGCCAAAAAGATAAGCGAAACAACCGGTAAAAAAGCTAAAACTATTCATAGGTTATTAGAGTATAGTCCCAAAAATGGAAATTTTACCAAGAATTCTGAAAATCCCATTAAAGCCGATGTCATAATTTTAGACGAGGTTTCCATGATAGATATTCTATTAATGAACAGTCTTTTAAAAGCAGTTTCTCCTGGAACCACTTTAATTTTAATAGGTGACGTAGATCAGCTGCCCTCTGTTGGTCCGGGAAATACTTTAAAAGATATTATCGATTCCGACACTATTCCGGTAGTGAGATTGACCAGAATATTTAGACAGGACCAAAGGAGCTTGATCATCGTAAATGCCCATCGAGTTAATGAGGGAAAATACCCTGTACTTAAAGGAGAAAGAGAGCGGGATTTTTATTTTATGGAAGAAGAAGACCCTCAGGTTGCTGCTTTAAAAATAATTGACTTATGTACTGTCCGTCTCCCCTCAAAATATAAAATAGATCCGGTAGATGATATTCAAGTCCTTTCCCCTATGTATAAAGGAGAAGTGGGTGCAGATAATTTAAATTATCGGTTGAGAGAGGCATTAAATCATAAAGGAAAACAGATTAAATATGGGAATCATTCTTTTAGAATAAATGACAAGGTAATGCAAATAAAAAATAATTATGATAAAGAAGTTTTTAACGGAGATATGGGAAGGATCAAGAATATAGATACCGAGGAAAATATCTTGGAGGTCAATTTTTACGGCAAAAAAGTTTGTTATGAATTTTCTGAATTAAATGAGCTGGTATTAGCCTATGCTATTACTGTTCATAAAAGTCAAGGCAGTGAATATCGAATAGTAATTATACCGGTCATGACTCAACATTATTTGCTACTTCAAAGAAATTTATTATATACTGGAATTACCCGGGCAAAAGAGATGGTGATATTAGTCGGTACAAAAAAGGCATTATGGATTGCTATTAAAAACAATAAAACCTTTCATAGGAATACTTCACTAAAAGAAAGATTGAAAAATATTTAAAAACAATAAAAATTAAGATAAGGAGAAAAAACATGATAAATGAAGAAATAATGAAATCATTAGCCATTAAAACCGAATCAAAGATTGTTCTTTTAGTAGCTGATGGAATTGGGGACTTACCTTCAGAGAATAATAAAACAGTATTAGAAAAAGCTTTTGTTCCTAATCTGGATAAATTGGCTTCTAAATCTGCCTGTGGGCTAACTGATCCAATATCGTGCGGTATTACCCCGGGGAGCGGTCCTGCTCACCTTTCACTGTTTGGTTATGACCCGATTAAATATCAGATTGGAAGAGGTGTTTTAGAGGCCTTGGGTATAGGGATGGAACTTACCTCGCGTGATTTAGCCTGTCGAGGAAATTTTGCTACTTTAGATAAAGAAGGAATAATAACTGATCGTCGAGCAGGAAGAATAGCTACAGAATTAAATGAAAAGCTGTGCAAGATAATGCAAGAAAAAATTACTCAGATAGAGGATGTCAAAGTAATCATTAAGCCGGGGAAAGAACATCGTTTTGTGGTAGTATTTAGAGGAGATGGGTTAGAGGATGCTCTTTCAGATGCCGATCCCCAAAAAATAGGAGAAAAAATAAAATTTGCTGAACCTTTAGATTCCAGGGCAAAAAAATCTTCAGAAATAGTAAATGAATTTATTGAACTTGCAACTGCAGTACTAAAAGACCATCATCCTGCTAATACGGTATTGCTGAGGGGATTTGCCAAACATCCCGGATTGCCTACTATGAAGGAGTTATTTAAACTAACCCCGGCAGCTATAGCAACCTACCCTATGTATAAAGGATTAGCTAAATTAGTGGGTATGGATATATTGAAAACAGGAGAAGCATTGGGCGATGAATTTAAAACCTTACAAGATAATTTTAGTAAATATGATTTCTTTTATCTTCATATAAAGAAGACTGACAGTTATGGAGAAGACGGAAATTTTAAGCAAAAGGTTAAAGTAATTGAAGAGGTGGATAAATATATCCCTATGGTGCTGGATTTAAATCCGGATGTTCTGGTATTTACAGGTGATCATTCAACTCCCGCTTTAATGAAGGGACATAGCTGGCACCCTAATCCCTTTATGTTGTTTTCCAAATATATCCGGGCAGATGAAGTGGAAAAATTTACTGAAAAGGAATGTGCTAAGGGAGAGTTGGGAAGATTCCCCTCAGTAGATGCAATTCCTTTAATGATGGCTAATGCCTTAAAATTACAGAAATATGGAGCTTAATGGAAGAAGGGATTAAGGTTTAAGGAAAAAATGAATAATTTAGAAACTTTGCTTACCCCGGAAGAGATAAAAAATACAGAATTAGCAGGTAAATTAGTAATAGTCATTGATGTTTTAAGAGCATCGAGCACGATCATAACTGCCTTGGCTAATGGATGCAGGGGTTTTATTCCTATTTTATCTCCGGAACAGGCCAAAGAAAAAGCGCGGCAATTTAACCAAGAGAAGGTATTGTTAGGCGGGGAAAGAAACGGGAAAATGATAGAGGGATTCGATTTAGGTAATTCGCCAAGAGAATATAGAAAACAAGCAGTACAAGATAAAACCATTGTTTTTTCTACGACTAATGGGGTCAAAACATTAGAGCTGGTTAAAGATGCTTATAGGATAATTATCGGAAGTTTTTTGAATTTACAGGCAGTCTGTAATTATTGCACAAATTATCGGAGAGATATTTTAATAATCTGTGCGGGAAAGGAGGGTAAATATTCTTTAGAAGATACTGCTTGCGCCGGAATATTAATTAACTCTTTAAAAAATACTTTATCTGATACCCATTATCAATCAGATGCTAATTTAACAGCACTATTACTCCATGAAAAGTTTGGTAATGATATTTTGGGAATATTGAGAAAATCTCAACATGGTCAGTATTTAGAGAGTATTGGCTTGGGTGAAGATTTAAAATTCTGTTCCCAATTGGATTATTTTTATATTGTCCCCATATTTAGAGAAGGGATAATATCTTTAGAAATATTTAATAATGAAAGGAAAGAATACTCATGAAAAAGAAATTAATGATGATTCCCGGACCTACACCTGTTGATCGATCTATTTTGGAGGCTTTGAGCAAAGATACCGTTTCCCATTTAGATCCTACATTTGTAAAAATATTAAAAGAAACTCTTGAGGATCTAAAAACAGTGGTAATGACCAAAAAGGGGCAGCCTTTTATAATACCTGGGACTGGGACTTTGGGCATGGAGGTCGCAATAGTTAACTCACTTAAAAAGGGTAACCGCTTATTGGTAGTTTCAAACGGTTTTTTTGGGGATAGGTTTATAGAAATAGCTAAATGTCATGATATAGAAGTAGAGGTATTAAGTTCCGAATGGGGCAAAGTTGTTAAAGTAGAAGAAATAGTCCGCAAATTAAAAGAAAAGAAGTTTGACGCTATAACTTTATCCCATGTGGACACTTCCACAGGAGTTTGTGCTCCCCTAAAAGAAGTAGGAGAAATTTTACCTCAATTTCCTGAAACTTTATTTATTGTTGATGGTGTATGTGCTACCGGGGGAATTGAGGAGCGAATGGATGATTGGGGTATTGATATTCTTTTTACCGGTAACCAGAAGGCATTCGGAGTTCCTCCAGGATTAACTAATGCAGTATTTAGTGAAAAGGCTTTAAAAAGAAGAAATGATTTAGGGAAAATATCTGCTTTTTATATGGATGTTAACAGGTGGCTGCCGGTCATGCGTAATCCGGCAGGAGAATATTTTTCTACTCATGCTATCAATATGGTTTATGCTCTTAGTAAAGGGATTAAAATTATGTTGGAGGAGGGTTTGGAAGAGAGATTTAAAAAATATAAAAGATTTGCCGAAGCTTTTCAAAGTGGCCTAAAGGAATTAGGGTTTAACATGTTAGCTGCCGAAGAAATTCGAGCAAATACCGTATCAACTATATTGTATCCTGCAGGAATTGAGGATTTATCCTTTAGAAAAAAACTGTATGAGAACGGCGTTTTAGTATCCGCAGGTAAAGGAGTATTGGCAGGTAAGATATTCCGCTTGGGACATATGGGAAATATTTCTGAAAACGAAGTAGTGGCGACTCTAAGCATTATTGAAAAAACTTTATCTGATATAAATTATGATTTCAGGTGGGGAGCAGGGATAGGAGCTGCCGAGAAAGTTTTGTTCGCTAAAGAATAAACATTTAGAAGCGGGTGATGGTTTGAGAAGAAAAATATTTCTGGGGATACTATTGATTATTTATTCAATCATGATTTTTATTTTTTCTTCCCGACCGGAAACTGGAATAGGGCAGTATTTTTATGGCCAGGACAAAGTGATGCACTTTACTGTTTATGGTATTCATGCTCTTCTTGGCCTGCTAACCTTAAGTGATAAGAAAATTTTATTAACACTCACACCATATTTTTTGGCGTTAATATTATCTGTTTTTTATGGAATATTTAATGAAATTTACCAATATTTTATTCCGGAAAGAACATTTTCCTTGGGAGATATCTTGGCTAATAGTTTGGGAATAATTACTTTTCTTATTCTAGCTTATATTTTCCAAGTCAAAAAACTAAAAGGTAAACTTTCGTGCCTGGCACGAAAGTTTACCTTTTAAGAATTAAAGGAGGAAAAAGAAATTGAATTTATTCAAAAAATTATGTGAAACACCGGGAATCTCGGGTTATGAGGAGAGGATCCGCGAGGTTATTAAGGAAGAGTTAGAAAAAGTAACTGATGTGGTAAAAATTGATAAATTAGGAAATATTATCGGGATAAAAAAAGCAAAAAAGATATCGGGTAAACCTACTCCTAAAAAAGTGATGCTTGCTGCCCATATGGATGAGATCGGCTTTATGGTTAGTTTTATTGATAAAGATGGTTTTTTAAGGTTCGCTCCGGTTGGGGGTTTTGATCCTAAAACTCTAATAGCTCAACGAGTAGTGGTTCATGGAGCGAAAGATATCGGGGGAGTAATAGGCACCAGGCCTATTCATATTTTAAGCGAGGAAGAGAGAAAAAAACTACCCCAAATTAAAGATCTTTTTATAGATGTAGGCATGAAGAAAGATGAAGTTTCCAAGATAGTAAAAAAGGGAGACTTTATCACTTTAGATAGGAATTTTATGGAATTAAATAAAAAAATAATCACTGCTAAGGCATTAGATGACAGAGCGGGAGTATATGTTATGATTGAGGCATTAAAAAGAATTAAAGACTGTTATGTTGATATATATGCTGTGGCAACTGTTCAGGAAGAAGTAGGGGTTAGAGGAGCTACTGTTTCTTCGTTTGCTGTTGAGCCTGATGTAGGTATTGCCCTTGATGTTACCATTGCCTCAGACATCCCGGGGACCAAAGAAGAGGAAGTTGCTACAACTTTAGGAGGAGGAACAGCCATATCTTTAATGGATTCTTATACTATTTCGAATAAGAAACTGGTTGATTTCTTAAGGAAATTAGCGGATGAAAACAAAATCAAATACCAGACAGACATATTATTGGGGGGAGGCACTGATGCGGGAGCAATACAAAGGAGTAAATCCGGAGTACCTGCCTGTACTCTTTCTATTCCTACCAGGTATATTCATTCAGTGGTAGAGATGTGCCACAAAGAGGATGTTGAGAGTTCTATCAATTTAATCTGCAAATTTTTGGAAAATGTTCACAAGGAAGAATTTTGATTTAGCGAATAAATAATAGTGAGAAAAAGAAGCCAAGAGGTGAATTGGTGAATAATTAGGCAAAGATGCAAAAAAGGTATATTTTGTCAAAAATTTATAACAGCTTATATCATTATTTTGGACCATTACACTGGTGGCCGGGAGTTACTCCCTTTGAGGTAATGGTGGGCGCAATTCTTACTCAAAACACTTCCTGGAGTAATGTGGAAAAAGTAATCAATAATTTAAGAAAAGATGATTTATTAAAACCTAAAAAACTTTATTATATGGAACAGAAAGAATTAGCTCATTTGCTTAAATCTTGCGGTTATTTTAATGTTAAAGCCCAAAGATTAAAAAATTTTTTAAACTTATTCATTACTGATTTTGATGGTTCTTGCGAGAAGATGTTTGAAGGTGATGATGGAGAATTAAGAGAAAAATTGTTAAAGGTAAATGGAATCGGTCCGGAAACAGCAGATAGTATATTATTGTATGCCGGGAAGAAAGCATTTTTTGTAGTTGATGCCTATACAAAAAGAATATTTTCCCGTCATAAGCTCATTTCGAAAGATTCTACATACTCCCAGATACAGGAATTTTTCATCAATAATATAGACAGGGATGTAGAATTATTTAACGAATTTCACGCGCAGATTGTCTTACTCGGAAAGACAATCTGTACCAGTAAGAATCCGGATTGTAACAAGTGTCCGATTGCTTTTTTAAATAGTGAATAGTGAATAGTCGTTGGTGAATAGTAAAGAAGAGAGAAATTAGGAGTCAGAATTCAGAAGTCAGAATATGATTAGCGGATGGTGCCAAAGAGGTAGGGAGTTCGATTTATTGAACCCGCCAGGAAAGTTACCTAAAAAAACACGGATCGGATAAATCTGACCTCTACACCAGATACTGTTTAAATAAGTTTTGAATTTAATAGAGTAGAGAGACGGTGCGTTGTAACTATAGGCGAAGGAGGAAAAATATGTTAGAAATTGTAAAAACCGATAGGAAATCAATTAATGATTATATCAATATTACCGGAAAAGAAGAAATTGAAAGCATAAAAAAATTAGCTTTACCCTTACAAGGGAAAAAGATAGTTCATATAAATAACACATCCTTAAGTGGAAGCGTGGCGGAGATCCTATCCACCTTAGTACCATTAATGAAAGATGTAGGGATGGAGGTTGAATGGCAGTTAATAAAAGGATCTGATGATTTTTTCAATGTAACTAAAAGTATGCATAATGGCTTACAGGGAATGGATATTCCCTTTACCAAAGAAATGAAAGAAATATTTTTAAAGAATAATCAACTAAACGAGAAGCTGTTTGAGGGGCAATATGATTTTGTAGTCATTCACGATATTCAACCGATGGCAATATTGAATTATCGAAAAGAGAAAAAAGGTAAATGGATTTGGCGGTCTCATATTGATCCCACCAATGCTCAGAAAAAAATATGGGAATTTACCAAGCGGCTCATAGAAAAGCACGATGCTGCTATATTTACTTTAAAAGAATATATAAAAGATGATCTTAAATTAAAAAATATTGCCGTAATCCCTCCGGCTATAGATCCCTTAAATCCCAAGAATAGGGATTTAGATCAGGAAGAGATTGAAAATATTGTAAGAAACTATAAAGTAGATCCGAATAGGCCGATTATTACTCAAGTTTCCAGATTTGATCCCTGGAAAGATCCTTTGGGAGTTATTGATATGTATAGAATGGTAAAGAAGGAAATAAGAGATGTACAATTGGTACTCATTGCTTCCATCACTAATGAGGATCCCGAGGGATGGGAATATTATGAAAAGACTGCCCGACATGCAGGCGAAGATTACGATATACATCTTCTTTCTAATTTAAACGGAGTAGGTAATCTGGAGGTTAATGCTTTTCAGAGAGCTTCAGATGTAATTATTCAGAAATCCTTAAGAGAGGGATTCGGATTAGTGATTACCGAGGCATTATGGAAGGGGAAACCCGTGGTGGCGGCTAATGTAGGTGGTATCCCTTTACAAGTAGATAACCGGCGCACAGGATTCTTGGTGGGCGATATTTCTGAATGTGCTGAAAGAGTTCTGCATCTTTTGAAAGATCCGGAAAGCGCAAAGAAGATGGGTACTTCAGGAAAAGAATATGTACGAAAGAATTTCCTAATTACTCGCTTGCTAAAAGATTATTTAAATTTATTTAATAGTATAAAATAAAAAGTTTAGAAAAATCATTATTATTTTCTATTATAAATAATGCTTAGATCTTTTAATTTTGGCATTTCAGTCTGTTCCAGTTTTAATATTTGTTGAGGTGTTATTCTCCATTGCCAGTTATTTTGTGGAGAGGCGGGGTTATTCATTCTTGCCTCTTTTCCCAATCCTAACACATCCTGAACCGGGGTTATAGCTAAAAAAGCCACTGAGGCTTGGGCTATACGAATAAATTCCCAGTGAATTTCTGCAAAATTAATCTTTTTCCCTAAATACCGCGTGATATTTTTTTTCTGATTTTGGGTTAATTCTTCTGATTGCCATCCTTGGATGGTATTATTATCATGAGTTCCGGTATAAACCACACAATCAGGCTCATAATGGTGAGGCAGATGAATACTGCGTGGAAAATTATTCCCAAAAGCAAAAATTAAGACCCGCATTCCCGGAAAACGCCATTTTTTTATTATTGATCTGACATCTTCTGTAATATCACCCAGATCTTCGGCAATAAAAGGAGCATGGGGAAATCGATTGATCAGATGCGTTAAAAAACTTTCCGTGGGAACCGTTACCCATTGACCGAGAATAGCGGTTTTTTCCTTAGAAGGAACTTCCCAATAAGACACTAATCCCCTAAAATGATCAATTCTTAAAAGATCGAACATTTGAAGATAATGTTTAATTCGCTGGATCCACCAGGCATATTTTTCTTTATAATGTTCTTCCCAATAATAGACTGGATTCCCCCAAAGTTGCCCAGTCTTGCTGAAATAATCCGGAGGGACCCCGGCTTGATAAATTTGTTGCTTATCCCGATCTAATTTAAAGAGTTGAGGATGACACCAGACATCCATGCTGTTATAGGTAACGTAAATAGGTAGGTCCCCGATTATTTTAATATTTTTTTTCTGACAGTAATCTCTTAATTGATCCCATTGATGAAAAAAGAGGAATTGTATAAATTTTTCCCGATCCATTTCTGGTGCCAGCTCTTTCTTTAATTTTTGAATTGTGGCTTGGTGTCTATTTTTAATTTCTGAAGGCCACTGACTCCATGATTTTCCTTTAAAATGGGACTTGAGTGATTGAAAAAGGGCGTAATCTTCCAGCCAAAATAAATTTTGCTGGCAAAACTCTTGAAACTCTCCCTGATATTTCACTAATTTGAGAAATTTCTGATAGGATTTATCAAATAAATTTTTTTTAAGAACATAAATTCGCTTAAAATCGATATCTTTTTTTTGAGGTGAAAAACAATTAATAGTCTCCTCTTTTTTTAGAAAGCCATCTTGATAGAGTAACTCGGGGCTGATAAAAAGGGGATTTCCGGCAAAAGTAGCAAAGGAATGATAAGGGGAATTGTCATATTTTTGTTCAGTTGGGTTTAAAGGTAAAATTTGCCAAAAACTTTGATTGTTTTTAGCTAATAAATCAATGAATTTATAAGCATGTGGTCCCAAATCTCCGATACCATACTCTGATGGTAAAGAAGAAATATGCATTAAAATACCACTGTATCTTTCGTCCATTTTTACCAATAATCCTTATTACCGAAAATTAGGGTTACAGAAAAATAATTAATTTGTTTTCCACCGGCAGGAAATGATTTAACGAACTTTGAAAAGATATCAACAAAATTTTCATTACCAAGATATCTCAATATGAAGAATAGTGCCTAATTGTTTAAATTGGGATAGCCATTTTTGATTTTCTTCATCACTTTTTGCAGCTTTTTCCTGAATTATCTTCATTTCTTCTTGTTGATATAATTCAAAGAATAAATTCTGAGCTTTCCACAGATGAAGCTGTAAAGTAAGTGGTTTTATAATATTAAGAACCTCAATGATTTGAATAATCTTATCCAAGCTGTTTAAATTCACCTGTAAACTACCTAAAGATTGGCTGATCCAGGTACTTATTCTGTATCCTAAAGTAGCATGATCAAAGGAAATGGATGAGTCTTGAACTTCCTGGACTAATTCCTTTAATTTAGTGAGATCAATGACTTCCCGGGAAAATAAATCCAGCAATTCTTGATTATTTTCGTAGGCGGTAATAAAGGAAAGTGGTGGAAGAATAGGAATATTTAACTGTTTTAAGAAGTTTAGCATGGTGTAATTTTCCAGGTAGATCTGATGAAGGTTAGCGTTAGTTTTTTCCAAGCTGAGATTCATGATTTCCCCAATTACTTTTCTTTGCTCATCCTTAAACAGATACCATAATGAATAATTGTTAGAACCAAAATACTGATCCATTAATCTAATGATAGCTGTCACATCTCCTAAATTAAGAGCTTTACTTATTTCATTTTGCATGGCGTCATAAGTTTTTTCATCTTGATAGCGTTTTACTCCACCGTTGACGTTATGATCTCCTAAATAGAGTACGGCAAAACAAAATTTATCTTCTTCCCAGGTGACTTCTGATCGGATATTTGTCTCGCCGATAGCCATTTTTAATTTGCCACTCCCCAAGCGATTTATTTTTTTTTGGGTGATTTGATAACAAAAAATACTATTTTGATAACCGTCAAAGAGAGAAGATATGGCATAATGGGCAGCTACTCTTAATAGGTCAACCATTATCGGCTTGATTAATGACTGATAAATTTTGGCTCCGTTTTGGTAACGCGATATATTACTGGGAGCCTGTTCCAGTATTTTTAAATATTCTTCTTCCGGAGAATGATCGGTAAATCTTTGAATAAGCTGAATACAGCGAGCGGCATATTCTAAGATCTGGATAGTCTCAATACCGGAAATTTCGTTAAAAAACCAACCACAGCTGGTGTACATAAGCATCGCATTTCTCTGCATCTCTAATAAGGTCAGTGCATTTGTTTTTTCTCCTGGATTAAGCAGATGGGAACTGTATTCCCCTAAAAAAGTTTCGATATGGTCTGAGTTTCGATTTAAAATAACTGAAATATATTCGTTTCTTGCTTGCCATATATCTTTAAAATAGGCGGAAGCTTTTTGTTCAAAGATGTTAATGGTTTGATCTCTTAGCCAATCCATTGCTTCTCTCAAGGGCTTTCTCCATTTTTGATGCCAATTAGTGTGCATACCGCTATTACAGCCGCAATCATTTCGCCATCGTTCAATCCCGTGGGTACAACTCCAGGAGGTATTTTCTACAATTTCCACTTCATAATTAGGGGGGTAAAATTCTAAGTATTCTCCGTAATTGGTGAGGGCAGCTGTTTTGTTTTTTTCAAGATATTGTAAACAATATGCCAGAGCCATATCACCAAAGCGATGATGGTGACCGTAAGTTTCACCGTCTGTTGCAATATGGACTAGTTCCGGTTGAGTATTATCTTGGGAAAAGGAAATGAGTAAGCGATTAGCCAGTTTTTCACCATTACTTAAAATATCTCCAAAACTTACCTCATGGGAAATTGGCCCATTATAGAAAAAAAGATGAATTGATTTTCCTGAAGGGAGATGACACAGATAAGGTTGCTTGCAATTAAGGTTTGTCTGTTTAACTTCTTGCCAGGGGGTATCTTTCCCCATTTTACGAATTTTTTTGGCTTGATGTGGGGCAAGAATGGTAAATTGAATCCCCAGTTCTGCCATGATTTCCAGGGTTCGATAATCCACCGCTGTTTCCGATAACCACATCCCTTCGGGAAATCGGCCGAAACGGGACTGAAAATCTTTGATGCCCCAGTAAATCTGGGTATATTTATCCCGGTCATTGGCAAGCGGCATAATAATATGATTATAGATTTGGGCAATTGCAGAACCATGACCATGGTAGCGTTCCTGACTTATTTTATCCGCCTCTAAAACAGCTTGATAAATTTCAGGTTGATGTTTTTCCATCCAGGAAAGAAGAGTTGGGCCAAAATTAAAACTAATACGGGAATAATTATTCATAATTTTAATAATATTTCCTTGTTTGTCCAAAATACGCGAAGTGCTATTCCCTTTGTAGCATTCTTCGGAAATTCTTTCATTCCAATCATGAAAAGGGTAGGCAGAATCTTGTAGCTCAACTTCCTCTAACCAGGGATTTTCCCGGGGCGGTTGATAAAAATGACCATGAATACAGATATATTTTTTTTGGTTTTGGTTCATTTTACTTGCTCCTTATCAATTGTCCCTCTCTTTTTTAAAAAAAGTATACCTAAGGGAGGAAGGGTAAGGGAAAGAGAGTAATCTTTTCCGTGAATAGGGAAGGGAGTTGATTGTACAGTACCGAGATTTCCCTGTCCACTCCCGCCATAAATAATGGCATCACTATTTAATTTTTCTTCCCAAATTCCTTTACTCGGCACACCAATGCGGTAATGATGCCAGGGAATCGGAACAAAATTGCAGATCACCAGTATCTGATCATCTTTCTTTTCACCTTTTCTTAAAAAGATCAACACAGAATGCTCCGAATCACGGTTGTCGATCCATTCAAATCCCTGGGGTTCAAAATCGAGTTGGAAGAGGGCCTTCTCATTCTTATAAAAAAAATTTAAATCACTGATCCATTTAAGGATTCCTTGATGATCAGGGTAGTCAAGTAAATGCCAATCAAGGCTGGTGTCATGGTCCCATTCCTTTCTTTGTCCAAATTCTCCACCCATAAAAAGCAATTTTTTTCCAGGGTGAGCAAACATATAACCGAACAGTAAGCGTAAATTGGCGAATTTTTTCCAATCGTCACCGGGCATTTTTTCTAATAAAGATTTTTTTCCGTGGGTAACTTCATCATGAGATAGAGAGCTGATGAAATTTTCATTAAAAGCATAAAGCAGGCTAAAAGTTAGTTGTTGTTGATGGTATTTACGGAAAATAGGGTCTTGGGAAAAATAAGATAGTGTATCATGCATCCAGCCCATATTCCATTTCATACCAAATCCGAGACCACCTAAATAGATAGGGCGGGAGACCATCGGCCAGGCGGTAGATTCTTCGGCGATGATCTGAACGTCTGGGAAATTTTGATAAATAACTTCATTTAACTTCTTGATGAAATCAATCGCTTCCAGATTTTCTCTTCCCCCGAATTGATTGGGGATCCATTCGCCTTCTTTGCGAGAATAATCCAGGTAAAGCATGGAGGCAACAGCATCTACCCGCAGGCCGTCAATATGGTATTTTTCTAACCAGAAAAGGGCGCTGCTGATTAAAAACTCTTTAACCTCGTTTCTTCCGTAATTAAAGATATAACTATGCCAGTCAGGGTGGAACCCTTTCTGCGGGTCAGCGTGTTCGTAGAGATGGGTTCCATCAAAATAAACCAGTCCGTATTCATCACCGGGGAAATGGGAAGGTACCCAATCCAAAATGACACCAATTCCTTGTTGATGAAGATATTCAACAAAATACATAAAATCTTGAGGTGATCCGTAACGGCTGGTTGGAGCAAAATATCCCAGGGTTTGATAACCCCAGGAGCCATAAAAGGGGTGTTCCATAATCGGAAGTAGTTCAACATGGGTAAATCCTGCTTGCTTCACGTAATCTGCCAGGATAGGAGCTAATTTTCGGTAATCCAGAGAACAATTGCTCGAATCAAGTTGTTGGCGCCAGGAACCTAAATGTATTTCATAGACCGAAAAAGGCATTTTTAAGTTATTATATCTTTTTCGATGGCTCATCCAGTGTTGATCTTGCCAGTGGTAATCTAAATCCCATATGATTGATGCCGTTTTAGGTGGTTTTTCCCAGTAAAAGGCAAAAGGATCTCCTTTATCAACTTGATAATCCTTATGCCGGGATTTTATCTGAAATTTATAGCGCATTCCTTTTTCAATTTCGGGGATAAAGCCTTCCCATATACCACTGTCAGCATGTATTTGCTTTAATGGATGAGTATAGGATTGCCATTGATTAAAATCTCCGATAACCGCAACTGATTGGGCATTGGGAGCCCATATGGAAAAGTGCACGCCCTCTCTCTCATTGAATTTTATTTGATGTGCTCCTAATTTTTCATACAACCGATAGTGTGTTCCTTCTTGATAAAGATAAATATCATCTTTACTAAATAGGGAAAAATATTCCATTTGATGAAATTTATATTTATTCATTTATCTCTCCTAATTCATATAAAATACCTTTAAATGGGATCGGCAGCCAGTCAGGTCGGTTATTCATCTCATAACCTATTTCATAAACCGCTTTTTCCAGAAGGTAGATTTTTAACAGTTGAGATAGTTGTTCTTTTGTTTCGGGTAAGAATGAATTTCCTTGCGAATGTTTTAGATAAGCTTTTAAAAATATTTTAGCAGTGTAGTGAGCCCATAGGTTTGCCCATGGTTCCAGTACTTTATAATTCCCTGGAATATGTTTTTGTATTAAGGGAGCAAAAGCAGCGTAATGAAAAGAACGGAGCATTCCGGTAACATCTTTCAAAGGACAACGTTTTAATCTTCTTTCTCCCAGTGGTCGGGCTGGTTCGCCTTCAAAATCGATAATGTAGAAATCATTTCCGGTATATAGGACTTGTCCAAGATGATAATCTCCGTGAATTCTGATTTTCATTCCTTTTATTTTCTTAGAAAGAAGGATCTTGCAATATTTTAATATTCGGGATTCGCTGGTTAATATGCGATCCAGGTCATTTTGGAGATCTTCGGGAAATTGTCTGGCACTTTTTTTTAAACCCTGGAATGTTCGTTTAATCAAGGTCTGGATGGATTGGTAAAGAGCGCGTTGATAAAGCATAGAAAAGGTTTCTGGTCTAAAATCTTGATTTTCACTGGGTTGAGCCAGAGCCTGGTGAAGTTCTGCCGTTCTTTTACCCAGAAGGGTGATCATTTCAATATAGGGAATGCCGATTAGCTCCTGAAAGATTTCCGGAATATCTTCTTCCAGTGTATCAGTAAGGGAATTCGGAAGAGAAGGAGTTTTATCCAGTTCGCCTATTTTAGAAAGAACCCTTTCGTAGTAACGTCCCAAGGCATCCTGTGTATAATTCCAGGCATTTCCTACACTTTGGATAAATGGATATAAAATTCCCAGGGTAATTACTGCGTGGTTATTTTTTTGAAATTCGATTGCCCCGGAGAAGGGAGGTATATTGGCATAATTGGCTTCTTCGGTCAAATATTTTCCCAGTTCTAAATCCGGATTAACACCTTCGTCCAGTTTGCGGAATAGTTTAAGGACTACATCCTTTTCATAAATAATTGAGGAATTACTCTGTTCAGTATCCAATAATCTTGAATTTTCAAAGGTCGTTGCCTTTTTACTTAATTTTCGGAAATATTTTCCGGGATAGGCTCGAATTGTACCTTGTTCACCTTTAATAGTTCGTCTTCTGGTGATAAGTTGGATCAAGGTTTGATGAAATCCGGTATCATGGACTGCATCATAGACAATGCCATCCTGGTTACTCGTATGAACTTTGAATAAAATACATTGTGGGATTTCATGTAGTAAGTATTCTGCTTTTTCCTTTTCCAGATAGGAAAGAGGAAGGAGGTACTCTTCTTCCAATCCTTCAGTATAGCTTACTTTTAGAAAAAGTAGCAAAGAAGTACTATCCACATTCTTTACTAATATTTTTTCTGTTATATTAACTTTTCTTATTCTTTGTGATTTCTTGCCAAACCAACGTTGTTCTTTTAAGAAAAAGGGGATAATTGAATTTTCTAACAATTGGGTTGTTTTACCTTTAAAAAAGTTGAGCCAACTGGTTTGGGTACTTAATATCGGGATTTTCTCCCTTTTCTGGGTAATTTTCAGATCATCTTCTTTCTGGAGGGAAAACCAGAAATAATCATGAAATCCCATGGTTAAGATATAAGGGGTTTCTTTAATGATTGGGAACTGATTTCTGCTGAAAAGCTCTATCGGGCGATAACCGGTATATTGGCTTAAATCTAATTCTGCTACCTGGGAAAACCGGGATAGATTGATCACTACAAGAATAGTTTCCTCTTCATATCGACGAATAAAAGCCAGAATTTTATAATTCTCCGGATGAAGAAACTCAATACTGCCTCTCCCAAAGGCCTTATATTTTTTCCGCATATCGATCACTCTTTTCATCCACCAAAGAAATGATGTCTGATTTTTCTCCTGGTTTTCCACGTTTACAGTTTCGTAATGGTATTCCGGATCAATAATAACCGGGAGATAAAGTTTTTGGGTATTTGTTCTAGAAAAACCGGCATTGCGATCTGGACTCCAGTGCATGGGAGTCCTTACTCCATCCCGGTCTCCCAGGAAATGGTTGTCTCCCATGGCAATTTCGTCTCCATAATAGATAGTCGGGGTTCCCGGCAGGGAAAAAAGAAGTATATTCATGATTTCCATTTTTCTTCTATGGTTATCCAACAAGGGAGCTAACCGTCGGCGAATACCCAAATTAATTCTAGCGGTAGTATCTCGAGCGTAAACTCGATACATATAGTCTCTTTCCTCATCAGTGACCATTTCCAGGGTTAACTCGTCGTGGTTTCTTAAAAAAATAGACCATTGGCAGTTATCCGGAATTGTTGGGGTTTGATCTAAAATATCTATGATGGGAAATCGATCCTCCATTTTTAAAGCCATAAACATGCGGGGCATTAGCGGGAAGTGAAAAGCCATATGACAGGCATCTCCTTGACCAAAATATTGTATGGCATCTTCTGGCCATTGATTCGCTTCGGCCAGGATCATCCTGTTTTGGTAATGCTTATCCATATGGGAACGCAATTTTTTTAAAAATTCCAATGACTCCGGCAGATTTTCACAATTAGTACCTTCTCTTTCAAATAAATAGGGGACTGCATCCAGACGAATTCCGTCAACTCCCATTTTCATCCAAAAATCTACTACTTTCAACATGGCTTGCTGGACTTCCGGATTATCATAATTTAAATCAGGTTGATGAGAATAGAAACGATGCCAGTAATAATAGCCGGATATAGGTTCCCTGGTCCAGTTAGATGACTCGAAATCTTTAAAAATAATTCGGGCTTCCTGGTATTTATCTGGAGTCTCACTCCAGACATAAAACTTACCCCATTTTGAATTTGGACCTCCTTTTTTTGCTCTTTGAAACCAGATATGCTGGTCCGATGTATGATTTAAGACCAATTCTATGACCACTTTCATTTCCCTTTGATGAGCTTTCTTTAAAAAATATCTGAAATGTTGTAAATTACCGTAATTGGGATGGACATTGAAATAGTCAGCAATATCATATCCATCATCCTTTAAAGGAGATGGGAAAAAAGGAAGCAGCCAGAGGGTGTTAACCCCTAAATTGTATAAGTAATCTAATTTTTCAGTTAATCCCTGAAAATCACCGATTCCGTCTTCGTTTTTATCGAAAAAAGTTTTGACGTGAAGTTCATAGATAATGGCATCTTTGTACCATAAAGGGGTTTCCGAATAAGTATCTTGGGTAGTCATGGGGCATCCTCCTTATGCGAAATAATCAAAATCACTTTCTTTCTTCAATCTTTTTTTCATTTTAAAGATATGGGCAGGAAGGGTATTTGGATTTAATTCCACATAATTGTATTCGCCCTTCCAGATATATTGATCGCCTCCTAATAGGTCATGGGCAAGGAAGGGCTGGTCAGTTTCAATACCCATATCAGATAGCGGAACCTGAACCCATCCTGACTGGGTATAGTGAGGATCTAAATTAATCACCACTAAAATAATATTGGACAGATCATTGTTAAATTTAGCAAAACAAATCAAATTATCATTATCTACATGATAGAATTTGAGATTATTAGTCATCTGAAAGGCGGAATTCTCCCGTCTAATTTGATTGATTCGGGAAATAAAATCACGAGTATTTTCTTTGATGTCTTCATTTTTCCACTGCTTTATTTCATATTTTTCTGAATAAAGATATTCTTCTTTTCCGGCAATAGCCTGATTAATGAATCGTTCATAGACAGGTCCATAAATCCCGTAATTGGAAGAAAGGGTAGCAGCTAAAATAAATCGAATAAGAAAAGCCGGTCTATTTCCCGATTGCAGATATTCAGAAAGGATATCCGGCGTATTTGGCCAAAAATTTGGGCGAAAGTATTCTTTAATCTTGCTATTGGTGAGCTCATTCAGATATTCCGTTAATTCATTTTTGGTATTTCTCCAGCTGAAATAAGTATAAGATTGGGTAAAACCGACTTTAGCCAGACGATACATTACTTTTGGTCGAGTAAAAGCTTCTGCGAGAAAGATAACCTCCGGGTATTTTTCTTTAACTTGACCAATCAGCCACTCCCAAAATAGAAAAGGTTTAGTATGAGGGTTGTCGACTCGAAAGATTTTAATTCCTTGTTCTATCCAGTAAAAAGTAATTTTCTTGAGTTCTTGCCATAATTCTTGCCAGTGATCTGTTTCAAAATCAAAGGGTACGATGTCCTCATATTTTTTGGGAGGATTTTCAGCATACTGAATGGTCCCATCCGCTCGCCATCTGAACCATTCCGGATGGATTTTAATATAAGGATGATCCCGGGAACACTGAAAAGCTAAATCCAGGGCTATTTCAATACCATATTCTTTTGCTTTTTTTATCAACCGATGGAAGTCGTTGAGATTTCCCAGTTGGGGATGAATAGCCATATGTCCACCGGATTCATCTCCTATCGCCCAGGGACTTCCCGGATCTCCTTTTTGAGCAATTATACTATTATTTTTCCCTTTACGGTGGGTTTTTCCAATGGGGTGAATAGGGGGAAAATAAAGAATATCAAAACCCAGCTTGGCAATATCAGGCAGGATTTTTTCGCAATCTAAAAAAGTGCCATGCTGGTTTTTTTCTTGGGAACAGGAACGGGGGAACAGCTCATACCAGGTGCTAAATAAAGCTTTCTTTCGATCAATGATTACCTTTAATTTTTTACAATAGCGAATTTTATGATATTTTAAAGGATTTTCTTGAATAATAATCGACAGTGTCTTATCCTGGAGAATGGCTACTAATTTTTCGGGTTTGTCTTCTTCTTTTAATCTGGTAATAATCTGGTTTATATATTTTCTTTCTTTTAAGGTTATTTGTTGAGCTAATCTTTCCAAAAGAGGAATATTACTTAAGATGTCAACTTTTATTTTTTCCTGCGCTTGAAATCTTTTTGGGATATTATTCAGCCAGGTTATTAAAGGATCGACCCATCCTTCTATACTGTAATCGTAGATACCTATTCCTTGGACTGTAAAATCTCCGGACCACCGGTCATTTCCTTCAAAGTTCATGGGAGAAAACTGCCATTTTTCTTTTCCTTTTTTTCGAAATAGAAGAGAGGCTCTGATCTGATCATGACCATCAGCAAAGATATCTGCCGTGACCTTTATTTTTTCTCCGATAATTCTTTTGATGGGAAATGAACCACCATCAATTTCAGGTTGGACATTTTCAATGACCACTCTGTTTTTTTTATTTTTATTAAGGTAATAAATAAGAAAAATCCTTTCTATCTTATCTTTGGATATATTTTTCTATTGATTTTAACATGTTAGCAGGATAACGGGCTTTACTTATTCGGCGAGCTAGCTCCTTTTCCCCGAATACATCGCGAATCCAGATGGCGAAATCATTATGTTGCTCATTTACATGAAAAGAAAATAAACCCTGGTCCATATATTGTAAATTTTCCATTAATTCAGCAATATTTTTTAACTTTTTTCCGTTGTTTAAATAAAAATAGTTTTGTACTGAAGGAGCTTCTTGATTAATATCGATATTCTGGTATTTTTTTGCCATTTTTTTCTAACCTCCTATTTTTTTAATCTATTCAATTACAATTTTATCGTTAGTGTAAACTTTAGTGGGGTAATTGAATTTGCAAATCTCTTATTTTTATGATATCATTTTGCACTACATATATCAAGAAAATGAATTGTCTTTTTTATTTTTTACCGCTGAAGGATGGTACAGTTATTAAATTTTAAAATGTATTGACGGAAAAAAATGAGGCAAGATATTTCAGTTCTATATATAAATAGTTAAGTTGAATCTACAATTTTTATTGTAGGTAAATAAGATTATCAATCATTGTCGAGCTTTGAAAGGAGCACTTATGGAAGCTAAGGGAGGAGTCCTTTTTCAAATTCCTAAAAGGTTTAAAAAAGATAAAAAAATTGCCTATTTTTCTATGGAAATATGTGTAGATGGCAAAATACCTTCTTACAGCGGAGGATTGGGGATTTTAGCCGGCGATATGCTCCGCTCTTCTGCGGACTTAAAAGTTCCCCTGGTTGGTGTTACCTTGCTTTATAAGAAGGGGTATCTACATCAAGAAGTTGATAAAAAAGAAGGGATTCAGGTGGAATTACCCGAAGAATGGAATCCTCAAGATTATATGCAATTATTACCCAATAAAATTTTAATCGAAATTGAGAATAGAAAAGTTTGGATTCAGGCATGGCTTTTTTGTATAAAAGGTTTGGATAATTATTGCACCCCCGTCTTATTTTTGGATACTGATTTACCGGAAAATAGTGTTTATGATCGTAGTCTTTCTGATTACTTGTATGGTGGTGACAAAAGATACCGGCTCGCCCAGGAAATTGTATTGGGAATTGGCGGAGTGAGAATGCTTAGGGAGCTGGGATTTAATACTATCTCTAAATATCATATGAATGAAGGACATGCTAGTTTGTTGACTTTGGAACTGCTCGATTATTATCATCATCAGGAGGAAAAGTGGAATAATAGTCTTGTCGAGAAAGTTAAAAGCTTGTGTATTTTCACCACTCATACACCGGTACCTGCTGGCATGGATCAATTTTCTTATGACTTGGTGAGAAAGGTTTTAGGAAAACCTATCCCTGAACCCTTATTAAAGGAATTCGGTGGACAAGAAAGCTTGAATATGACTGCTCTTGCTCTTAATCTAAGCCATTATATAAATGGAGTGGCCAAAAGACATGGAGTAATTTCCCAGGAGATGTTTCCCGGGTACCATATTAATTCAATTACCAATGGGGTTCATTCTGCTACCTGGGTAAGTCCTCATTTTCGAAAACTCTTTGATCGTTATATTCCGGGGTGGGAAAATGATCCCTTTAGTTTGCGATACGCTTTAAATATACCGGATGAGGAAGTATGGCAAACTCATCAGGAAGCGAAAAAATGTCTTATTGATATTATTTTTCAAGAAACAGGGGTGCAATTTAATTCGGAAGTGTTAACCATTGGTTTTGCCAGGAGAGCAACAGCTTATAAACGGGCAGATTTAATCTTTTATGATATCAATAGGTTGGTAGATATTTCCAGAAAGACTGGTAAAATCCAACTAATATTCTCTGGTAAAGCCCATCCTAAAGATTGGTCGGGGAAGGAATTAATCCAAAAGATTGTTCATATTTCCCAACAGCTTAAAGGACAAATAGAGGTTGTTTACCTGGAAAATTATAATTTAGATTTAGCTAAGAGAATAGTTTCGGGGGTAGATTTATGGTTAAATACTCCCAAAAAACCGCTAGAAGCATCAGGTACTTCAGGAATGAAAGCAGCACACAATGGCATCCCTAGTTTAAGTATTTTAGATGGATGGTGGATCGAAGGCTGCGTTGAAGGATTTACCGGATGGGCGATTGGATCAGCACCTGATATCAAAAGCAGTGATCAGGAAGATGCAGCTTCCTTATATGATAAATTACACAATACAGTTATCCCAATTTATTACCAGAATAGAGGAAAATGGATTAATATCATGCGTCATAGTATTGCCATAAATGCTTCCTTCTTTAACACCCATCGAATGGTTCTTCAATACGGATTAAACGCTTATTTATAATAAATCGGTAAACAATTGATTTTAATCTGTATTACTTGATTTCGCACAGTTTTACTTCTTATGCTTCCTAAAAACTGATCATATTTTCCAGAATTATAGATTTGGAATAGAAGATCATTTTTTTACTATAATGGATTTATATAGTATAATAATAAAAAGATGATCGATAAATAAAAAGTAATATTCCCACGACAAAAACTTCGAAAAAGCTTTTTATAATCAAGAGGTGAAATTGAAGATGGCACGAATATTAATTGTTTCTAACCGGCTTCCGGTAACTGTCAGTAAAAACAAAGATAAGATTAAATTTCTTCCCAGCGCCGGAGGATTAGCTACTGGCATGTCTTCTTTTCATCAAAATTATGATTGCCTGTGGATTGGCTGGCCGGGTATAGTAAAAGACCGGATTAACGAAAAAGGCATAAAAGAAATTATCACTAAACTGGAAAGATTAAATAACTACCCGGTCTTTTTGTCTCAATCACAGATACAAGCCTACTATAATGGATTTTGTAATAAAACTATCTGGCCTTTATTTCATTCTTTTACTCAATATGCAGTCTACCAAAATTCTCTTTGGGATGAATACAATCGAGTCAACAGGATTTTCTGCGAAGTCATTTTAAATATTGTCCGGCCAGATGATATAATCTGGGTGCATGATTATCAGTTAATGCTACTTCCTAAAATGTTAAGAGAGAAACGGCCTGATTTAACTATTGGTTTTTTCCTACATATTCCTTTTCCCCCTCAGGAAATATATCGACTACTTCCCTGGCGCGAGAAGATACTCAAAGGTATTTTAGGTGCAGATCTTATTGGTTTTCACACTTATGATTATGTACGAAATTTTTTAGACTCGGTATTACGCCTTTTTGGCGATGAAAGTAATATGGGTTATCTCAACTATCAGAACCGTATTTTGAAAGTAGATACATTCCCTATGGGCATTGATTATGAGCGATTTTCTTCCTCTATTCATAATCCTGATACCAAAAAAGAGATCAAAAAAATTGGAGAACTGATTGGAGAGAAGAAAATCATTCTTTCTATTGACCGGATGGATTATACTAAAGGGATCGTTAAACGCTTGGAAGCCTATGAATATTTCCTGCAGAAGAATTCAGAATATCTGGAAAAAGTAATTTTGATTATGATAGTTGTTCCTTCGCGTGCTCGGGTAAAACAGTACCAGCGATTAAAAGAACAGGTAGATGAGTTAGTTGGAGAAATTAATGGTAGATACGCTACGATTGGCTGGTCTCCCATCAGGTATCTTTTCAGATCTATTCCTTTTTATGAACTGACCGCTCTTTACTATCTTGCTGATGTTGCCCTAATAACCCCTTTAAAGGATGGAATGAATTTAGTAGCCAAAGAATTTATCGCCACTAAAAACAATGGTAAGGGAGTATTAATCTTAAGCGAAATGGCTGGTGCTGCTAATGAAATGGGTGAAGCTTTAATTGTAAATCCTAATAATAGAGAACAGATTTCCTGGTCTATAAAATATGCTCTAAATTTATCACAAGAAATACAGAAAAAAAGAAACCGGGTTATGCAAAAACGATTGAAAAATTATCATGTAAGAAAGTGGGCGGATGACTTCAAAGAAAGTCTTTTACAGGTTAAAAGTATGCAGGCAGAATTTTCTGTAAAAGATTTTTCACTCAAAAACCGTTTAAAGATTATAGAAGATTATCAAAAAAGTAAAAATCGCTTATTTCTTTTAGACTATGATGGAACTTTAATCCCCACTACTTATAAATTTAAGAAGATCAAACCCGGTAAAAAAATCTTAAGTATCATTCAACAATTAATCCAGGATAAAAAAAATCAAGTGGTAATAGTCAGCGGTCGGGGAAAAGATATTTTAGAAAAATGGTTTGCGGATATTGATATCGGATTGGTTGCCGGGCATGGCACCTGGTTAAGGGAAAAGATTGGGCAATGGAAAACTGTAAAGCCGCTAAGCAATAAATGGAAAAACCAAATCAAACCCTTGCTTGAGCTTTATGTTAACAGAACTCCCGGTTCATTTATTGAAGAGAAAGATTATTCCCTGGTCTGGCATTATATTAAAACTGATCCCTCTTTTGGCCGAATAAGAGCCTTAGAGCTAAAATCCTCTCTTTTATATCTTACCTCAAACTTGAATCTTGAAGTACTTCACGGAGAAAAGGTTATTGAAATTAAACCTACGGGAATTAATAAAGGTGTAAGTGCTGATTATTGGATTTCCCAAAAAGACTGGGATTTTATTCTGGCGATAGGTGACGATTGGTCAGACGAAGATACTTTTCAAAATATACCTGATTTTGCTTATTCTATTAAAGTGGGCAAAGGATCATCTCTATCTAAATATAATATTGAGTCTTCTATTGAAGTACTATCACTTTTAAAAGAATTGATGGGAAAATCAATTTAAAAACTGTTTCAACCAATATTGAACCTCTTCAGGTGAAGATAATCGAAAATCAGCAGCAGATTTTTGGGCTTTATTCGCAATAAGGATACCGGTTCCTCGGGTTCGAAGAATGCGAAAGGCATCTTCATCGGTGGTGTCATCTCCCAAATAAAAAATCTTTCCCTCAGACCAGTCGACTCCCAGAGTATTTAATATCCATAAAACTGCCTTACCTTTATTCCATTCAATGTTTGGCAAAAATTCAATAACTTTTTTCCCTTTCAATACACGGATATTTTCTCTATTTTCTTTTAGAACTTTATTTAATGGCAACTTCAGGCTGGTTAGATCTTTTTTTAGTACCTGTCTATAATGAATGGCCACACTCATCTTTTTCTTTTCTACTATGACTCCAGGAATGTGAGATAATGATTTATCTACAATTTTGGAGATATTTTGAATAAGCGGTAAAAATTTTTTTGCTTTAGGATGTAACATAGAAGTACCTGGTCCAATAATTTCCAATCCATGATCTCCAACATAAAAAATTCCCGGGATGTCCACTAAAGCTTGTATATTTTTTACTCCCCTTCCACTTACAATCGCACATTTATATTGTAGAGATAACTGCTTGACAATTTCTTTCATCTCCGGAGATATCTTAGCCAGAGCTGGCCGCTCGACAATAGGGGTTAGGGTACCATCATAATCGAAAAAGAAGACAGCTTTTTCTTTCCCTTCCATTATTTTGTAATCGGAATAAAGGTACCGGGGGTTTAAAAAGATTTTTTTATTTTCAATGGGAAAGATTGGTGTTGATTCCAAAAGATGAGGAGGATATCGATTAAACCACTTATCAATCCATTTTGCCTGTAAATCGCTTAAATTCTGAATGACAATATCCGCCCCCTTTGTAAAAAAATGTTCTGTTTCATTTTCTTCTTTTGTAGTTTTACATCCTACAATAAGGGCAAAACCGTTATCTCGAGCAGATTCTATATCTTCTGGTTGAGTAAGTAATGCCATGGTTTCTGCAGGAGAAATTCCAATTTTATGTATAGCCTGAATGAAGGGATTTACATCTTTAGTGCTGGAAAAAGTTTTTTTATCAGGCAATAGCAATCTAATTTTTAAATCCGATCTACCTAATTTTTTCGTAAATTCAATTATTTGCTTATTGCGTAATGCATTTTCTTTTTCCCAATCCAACCGAAAAAGAAGTGCTTTAAAATTTTTTTGTTTCATAAGATATCCTATATACTTTATATTTGCCGATTATTATAGTAACTATCAAAATAATATTAATAAAGCCAATGGATGTCAAGAAAAAGTAGTATCTTTTGATTATTGCTGTATAGATTATAAGGTCATTAGAAGGATACATAAAATATATCAGTGATTCTTTCTTTTGTACGCACTTGACACCATTATAATAAAAAGTATACTATTAAAAAAAATTCGGAGGATATCTTATAAAATAAGGTAAATATAACAATAGCCTATGAAAATAAAAGAAAGGGGAACATAATATGCATGATATCGAGGAATACAGGGCGATAATCGGGGATAAATTATTTTTTGATTTATTTAAAAAAGCAAGGAAGCTCACTTCAAAGTCAATTCTAAACATTAATTCTACTGCTCAGGGCGGAGGAGTGGCTGAAATATTAGAATCTCTAATTATTCTCATGAATGAGCTTGGTATTTTCGCCGGATGGAGAATACTCCATGGAAACCCCGATTTCTTTACAATTACCAAAAAGTTTCACAATGCCTTACAGGGAAACTCAATAAATCTTTCAAAAATTAAGAAAGAACTCTATCTTAAGGTTAATCAAGAATTTTCAGTTTTTACTCACATCAATAATCATGATGCTATCATTATTCATGATCCTCAACCTTTACCTTTGATTAAGTATTACACAAAAAAACAACCCTGGATCTGGCGCTGTCATATTGATTTATCCAACCCTCACCCTGAATTATGGTATTATCTGGAAAACTTTATTCTTCGTTATGACAGAATCATTGTTTCCAGTGATAAATATAAATCTGAAAAACTACCTGTTCCTCAAAAAGTAATCGCTCCTGCGATCAATCCTCTATCACCTAAAAATAAAGAGTTGTCACAACAAGATATTAACAAATATCGTAAAAAATATAAAATATTAGATGACAAACCTATTATTGCCCAGATATCTCGTTTTGATTATCTAAAGGATCCGTTAGGGGTTATTAAGGTCTTTAAAAAAGTAAGATCTCACATTGATTGTCGTTTGGTTTTATGTGGTAGTATGGCTATCGATGATCCGGAAGGGATAAAGGTATACCAGCAGATAATAAAAGCAGCTCAAAACATGATTGATAAAAAAGATATTATTATATTAAATGTAGAAAATGACATTCTGGTTAATGTGCTCCAGCGTATTTCCAAGGTTATTATTCAAAAATCAATAAAAGAAGGATTTGGTTTAACCGTTTCTGAAGCCTTGTGGAAAGAAACCCCGGTAGTCGCTTCTAATGTAGGAGGAATACCACTGCAGATTACCGATGGTCAAAATGGTTATCTGGTTGACCCCGTAGATTATGATGGCTTTACAGAAAGAATTATCTACCTTTTAGAAAACCCTTTAGAAGCAGAAAGGATAGGGAAAAAAGGCAAAGAAACGGTAAAAGAAAAATTCCTGATCACCCGCCTACTTATAGATTATGTTGATTTATTAAACGAAATGATTTAGAAATCAAAACTAATAAACCTGATCGAAACCATATTTAAAAATAAAATTACCCGCATAATCCGGTATGCATACATAATCCGAATCCCATAAAGAATTTATGAATTATCCATAAAAACTAATAGACTATAGGGACACATTTCCGATGATTAGCAGATTCCAACCATTCTCTTGCTAATTTAGTGAATATTTAATTATCAAACAGTAATTTTAATGGCTAATTAGGTTGGGGATAATTATCAAATGCTCCTATTAAGAAAAAAAAATTGAAAAAATCTTTAAAAAAGAAGGATTTTTTAGCAGGGATATAGAATATTAATAACATATGCTTGTTATTTAATGATTAATCGGTCATGCAGCTATTTACGAATAGTAGATAAAGAAAGGCATAGGTTAATATTGCATGATCATTTAGTTAGATAAGCATTTAGTTACCTGGTTAGTTAAGTAATAAAATAATTTCAAAACTAACTAATCAGGTAACTAAATAACTAACTAAAAAAAGAGGAGGTGTTGTGGATAAGAAATATAAAATTAGAAAACTAAAAAATATTGTTTAAAAAAAAATAAAGGAGGAAAAAATGTTAAAGAAAATTAGTTTTGTTGTTTTGATAATGTTATTAACCGGAATGTTTGCTTCAAGTGTATTTGCAGCCTCTGTAAGTATTCTCGGTACCTGGACCGGTGGAGAGGCAGAAGCTTTTAACAAGATGGTAGCTCCCTTTGAAGCTAAAACTGGTATCAAAGTTGAATTTACCGGAACTCGAGACCTTCCTGCTGTTTTAACTACTCAAGTTGAAGCGGGCAATCCACCCGACGTATCAGCCATACCGAATCCGGGGCAGATGATAGAATTTGCCAGAGCTGGAAAATTAGTAGATTTAAGTACCTTTATGGACATGGAAGTATTACGCAGTGATTATTCACCCACCTGGTTAGACCTGGGAACTTATGGAGGAAAATTAAACGGAGTATTTATTTCTGCTGACCTAAAAAGTTTAGTCTGGTATAGTCCTAAAGCATTTGCTGCTGCAGGATATACAGTACCAACTACTTGGGAAGAAATGATTGCTCTTTCCGATAAAATGGTAGCAGACGGTAAGACCCCATGGGCTATTGGATTTGAAAGCGGCGCTGCCAGTGGATGGGCTGGAACAGATTGGATTGAAGATATTATGCTTCGTACTGTAGAACCAGAGGTTTATGATTTGTGGGTTAAACATGGGATATCATGGGTTGATGAAAGAGTGCAAAGAGCTTTTGAACTATTTGGTCAGATAGCCCTGAACGAGAAGTATGTCTATGGTGGAACCAATGCAGAACTTACCATTAATTTTGGTGATTCTCCGGATGCTTTGTTTACTACTCCACCCAATGCTTATATGCACAGACAGGCAACTTTTATTAAAAGCTTTATACTGGATCATTTTCCCAACTTAGTACCAGGCCAAGACTTTGATTTCTTCCCGCTCCCACCGATTGACCCTCAATATGGAAATCCAGCTTTAGGAGCGGCAGATATGTTTGCTATGTTCAAGGATACTCCTGAAGCCAGATCTTTTATGGAATATATTGTTTCTCCTGAAGCTCAGGAAATATGGGTGGCTGAATTAGGGAAACTCTCTGCAAACAAACGAATAAATCCTGCTGTGTATCCTGATGATTTGACCCGTAAGGCCGCTAAAATCTTGAGTGAAGCTTCAACCTTCCGTTTTGATGGCTCTGATTTAATGCCGTCGGCAGTTGGAGCAGGTTCTTTCTGGACAGGAATATTAGATTATGTAAGCGGAATTCCCTTAATGAAAGTATTAATGACTATTGAGACTACTGCTTTGGATGCTTATAGGAAATAGCAATGAATTAGATCTATCATTACCAGGAGAGCACTCAAGTAGTCTTGAGTGCTCTCCGGGGCATTTAAAGATTAAAATTACTCTTCCTACCTACTCTAAGGAAAACAAGACAGGGTTTCCTTGCTCATTGAATGAGAAGATCTAATGCTAATATTAAAATATTTTATTATTAACATTAATTTTTAGAAAGGAAAGAAGGCTGTGGTACATACCAAAAAAATTACTCCCTGGTTATATATATCTCCGGCTATATTTCTCTTATTTTTCTTTTTAGTTTACCCCTCAATTAATACACTATATA
>Ga0209206_10000017_pt1 | contig 38408 bp, 33 predicted proteins | sample ZodSprsou2mmetaG_FD_185478 | JGI IMG/M metagenome (GOLD analysis project Ga0209206, IMG submission 185478) | Hot spring sediment microbial communities from Zodletone spring, Oklahoma to study Microbial Dark Matter (Phase II) - Zodletone Spring... ...
TGATAGTACTGATAGTACTGATGGTGTTGATGGTTCTGACTGATTTGATTTATTTTAAGTTTTTATTTTATTCATTTTTTTTATTTTATTTTCCGAAAATCCTTTCCGCATTATCATGATAAATCATTCTTAAAGTTTCATCATCGAGATTAAGACCATTATATATCTTGTTAGGATCGGCCTGCTCTCGGGCTTTTTTACTCATCTTCTGATAAACCGAATCCGGTAGAGTAAACTCCTCCTTTTCCAGCATATCAAAATAACTCAATGTAACATCTTCAATATAGTTCATACTTTTCGCCCGATAAGAGGTAATCACTATGTCAGTTCCAAAGTTTACCCGATCACGATATTTCTGCATAAATTCCCTGAAAGCTGCAGCATTATAAGAAATCCTATCAAATCCCGCAACTTGAAAATCGGGATGGCCAAAACTTACATCGGTATATAGATTGGGGTACGTATCAAGAAGTCTGGTTAAGAGGTTAAGATTTCTGGAAGTTAAAATAAAATGAGGGGCAATAACCACTAAATCAGGGAAGGCTTGTAAAATATTTTCCATTTGGCTCAAAAAACGACTACTATTTATATGATAAAGGATGGGTATCCCCTTCTCTTGGCAGTATTGATATATCTCCATCATCCCCGGATCATCTAAGGGTAAATGAAAGAAATTATCATAGAAATAACCATGACCATTATATAATTTTAAACCTTTAGCTCCCGCAGCCATAAATTTCTTTAATTTTTCCAATTTATTTTCATCGCGAGGATCAATAGTACATAATGCTATAAATTTATCGGGGTACTGCTTACTTATATTTATTATTTCCTCATTGTTCTTATCATATTCACTAAATCCATACTTAGGATTTAGGTAAAAAGTATATTTTGAGGTTCCCAGGAGAATCATTTTTTCTACTTGGCAATCTTCCATCACTTTAAGCAGAAGAGGAATATTACTGAAGGATTGTACATGCTCGTGGGCATTTATAATTTTAAATGCTGCCCTTCTTTCTCTGGTTGCAGAGTCTATTTCTGCAACCTGGTTCGAAGGTTGCTTATCTATCCACAAGGGCAGGTATCCCATTTGCCTGATGTACCATAAAAACATGGTTAACAATAATATGATAATGATACTGTAAAACCATAAATCACTCTTTTTTATTTTCTTTGCCCTGGTTGTAGTATTAGTCTTTATATTCACTTGTTTTAGCGCCATTCTCTCCAACTTTCCTTTAAGATAAATAACTAAAATTGATTATAACTTATTTTTTGAAAAAATCCAATAAAACTTTTCTTGTGTATAAAAGGTAAACTTTAGTGCCAGGCACTAAAGTTTACCTTTTTATCCTTATCCCCTTGAATTAAATATTTAAAAAAGATATAATAATCGCATTATGGCAAGACGAAATAGAACAGATATAGAAGATAAAAATGCTATCTATCATATCATTGTTAAAGGCTTAGAAGGAATTAACATTTTTGCTGATGATGGTGATAGAAATAAATTTCTACAATTTTTACAAAAAATGATTAATATTCATAGAGTTATCCTATTTTCCTATGTTCTAATGGATACTCACTTCCACCTTCTTTTAAGGACTGAAGAAGCGAATCTCTCTCAAGCCATGCAGTTTTTAAATTCTTCTTATGCCCACTGGTTTAATTATAAGCATATCCGGAAAGGTCATTTATTCCAAGATCGCTATAAGAGTCATCTTATCTTAAGTCCTCTTTACTTATACAATGTAGCTTCTTATATTAGCCTAAACCCGGTAGAGGCAGAAATAGTAAATTCTCCTGAAGAATATAGATGGAGTAGCTTTAGATATTTTTCGTCGGCGTCTTCACCTTCTCCTTCACATCCTTCACATCTACCAAATAATTCTCCTCCTGCTTGGTTGAAAGTTGAAGAATTTTTAAAATTTTGCAATACGAACGCATACGGATTTGTCCATTTTGTGAAAGAAAGTATGGGTAAAAAAGACATAGAAGAATCCCTTCAGGAAATATCTCAATCAAAAAGCAGATTTCCAAAAAATATAGACAACATAATAGATAAAATAAATTTACAATTTGGAGATATAAAAACAAATAAAAATTTAAGAAATTTACTAGTTTATTTATTAGTAAAAAAGGGTTATAGAATAAAGGAAATATCCAATTTTCTAAACCTTAGTAAACAAGCTGTAATTAAAATAGGTAAAAAAACAGAAAAAAATTTAGCAACCGATTCCATCTATTCTTTTTGGTTAGAAATTATAAAATCTCGAATATTATCATAAAAGGTAAACTTTAGTGCCTGGCACCAAAGTTTACCTTACGGGCATATGAGAAAAAAAATTGTTTTTTTTATTTTTATAACTTCGCTATTTATTCTTTACGCTACAATGGTGGTGGGGGCTGTTCGTTATGACCCCAGCTTGAATTGGCAAGTTTTAGAGAGTCCTCATTTTTCAGTTTATTTTTCTAAATGGCAAAACAATGAAGAAAAAGGAGAGGCTTTTAATTACAATAACTACAATAATGAAAAATTAGCACAACAGGTAGCTGATATTGCTGAGGAAACTTACCATCAGATTAATGCTCAACTTGGTTCGCCAGATATGCATCAACACCTTCAAAAGATAGCCATAATTATGGAAGATTTTTCAGATTACGCCCTGGGTTTTGCTACTTCTTTTCCTCATCGAGTGATCCGCCTTTCCCTAACCACCTCCACAGCCAAATCCTTCGATATGAAATTTAAAAGTTGGCTTAAAATGGTAATCACTCATGAATACACCCACCTTGCTCATTTCGAGATGACCTCCGGTCCAACTACTGCTTTACGCGCCTTATTTGGACAAATACTTACTCCCAATGCCCTGCAACCCATCTGGTCAACTGAAGGATTGGCAGTTTACCATGAAACAAAATTTACCACGGGAGGAAGAGGCATTGATTCTCGTTACGATATGTATCTTCGCATGGCAGCTCTGGAAGACCAATTCAACACCCTAGATCAGATAAACGGTTACTACCTTACCACTTGGCCTGACGGTACTGCACCCTATATCTATGGACAATCTCTGGTTCATTTTATTGCTCAAAAATACGGAGAAGACAAGGTTATAGAACTGAGCGAAGTTTTCTGTGAATATCCTTATTTAGGATTTAATTATGCTTTAAAAAAAGTGATAGGCATAGACCTGGAAGAATTTTATCAAATCTGGAAAGATAATTTAAAAGAAAAATATCAACTCCAGAAACAAAAAATTCTCTCTCAAAAAAATCTTACTCCCTCTCGGCAATTAACTGAATATCATTATTGGGTAGATTATCCCCGCTGGCTTTCCACTCCGGTAGGAGATCAAATAGTAGTTAGGGTTTCTACGCCTCATTCCTATCCGTTTATTCAAATAATCGATCCATTATTGAGCTCTCTTGCCCCACCATTAACTGATTCAACCATTAAAAATCAATCTTTGATTAAAAGAACTTACGGCCGGGATTCTTCTTTTGATATATCTGCTGACGGTTCTAAAATAATTTTTGCAAAATTAGATAACTATGAGCGATTTTATGATTTTTATGACCTTTATTTATTCGATTTAAAAACAGAAAAAGAGGTCCGTCTTTCCAAAGGACTAAGGGCTCGCGATCCCAGCTGGTTGCCTGCGAACTCCGGGAAAAAGGTAAATCCTCAAATAGTAGCAGTAATTAATCAATCCGGAACTAATAATTTAGCTCTAATTAATTTAGCTTCTTCGCAAACCTCATCTATTAATGAAGACCGGACCACAGATCTACTTATCAATAAAGAAAATATAGTCTATCTAACCAATTTTCGAGATGGTACTCAAATATATCAACCCTCCTGGTCTCCCCAAGGAGATAGAATAGCTTTTTCTGCTTGGCGTCAAGGTTATCAGGACATATATGTTTTAAATCTTGATCTTGATCTAGATCTGGATCTTGATCTGGATAATATTGATCATGCTAATAATTTTTCCCCCGATAATTCCGATAATAATAATAATATAGGTAATTTCGCTCCTCAAACCATTGAAGCAATCTTTCAAGATACGTCTATGGATCTTAGTCCTTGTTGGTCTCCTGATGGTCAATACCTCTTTTTCGCCTCTGATCGTACCGGCGTTTATAATATTTTTGCTTTTTCCCTTCCCGATAAAAAACTCTATCAGGTAACCAATGTTCTAGGTGGAGCATTTCAACCGGCCACCTCTTCCGATGGCACTCAACTAGCCTTTATTTCTTATCATACTACCGGATACGAGCTGCACCTGATGGAAATAGATCCGAACTCTTACCCCAGTCAATGGACAGAAATAAAAATAGAATATGTCGAACCCCCAATTATGGTGACGCAACCATACAATCAATCAAATCAATTCAACCAATCAAATCAATACAACCAACTAAATCAATTTAATAAAAATCTAAATTCCTCTTCCAATTCCTTTGTTATAAATAATTACCCTATTCACCCTTACCATCCTTTGTCTTCTTTCTGGCCGTCCACCTATTGGATTCCCACTGCCCGCCTTAGTAATAGCTATCCGGGAATTGGTTTTTCAACTGAATTGAAAGATATCCTTGGATTTTACTCTCTACCTTTAAGTCTTACTTACCAAATATTAAATAATAGCCTTTCCTACAACTTCAATTATTATAATTATAGCTTCCGCCTTCCAATCGTAAATTTTTATCTTTATGGTAATACGACTTCGACTACCACTACCCCCACCACGTCCTGGTCCTGGTGGAAAGAAGGCAAGGCGGGAATAAATATTTATTTACCTTTTGAAGGTAATACTAATCCTACTACAAATACTAAAAATTCGCGTTCTAATAGACAAAACTTTTCTTTCGGTTATCAATACGAAAAATTATCCTCTGCACCAACCAATACGTCATCTTTCTTAAATGACGATTCACAAAAAATCACCAGCCTCAAGTTAGGTTACTCCTATTCCGATGCGGAAAAATATGGATTCTCTATCAGCCCCGAACTGGGCAATTCTTTCTCTTTATCCTATGAACATGCCGATAAAGCCTTGGGTGGTGATTATACTTTTGATAAATTACTATTCGATGGCAGGAAATATATCTCCCTTTCTTCCCTGCATCAGGTCCTGGCTCTTCGCCTGGTTGCTGGTGTAAGTTCCGCAAGTATATTAGAATCAGATCTAAGCGATGAAAAATTTAAATTAGGAGGTAACTATTCTGCGGATAATCTTGGTACTACAGAGGTAAACACCTTTTCTCTCCGTGGTTATCCTCCAGCCACCCTGGAAGGGAATAATCTTCTTTTAGCTAGCATAGAATACCGCTTCCCCCTGGTCAACATTGAACATGGCATTACCCTCGGACCTCTCTACCTCTTTTTAGAAAGATTATCCGGGGCTCTCTTCGTCGATATAGGAAGTGCCTGGGAAAGCCCTCAGGTGAAAAAAACTATTAAAGAAAATGAGTTCAACACAATATGGCAAGATTTTAAATCAAGCATTGGAGCAGAACTAAAAGCAGATTTTAATTTTCAATATGATTTTCCTTTTACGTTAAGATTGGGAGCAGCTAAAACCCTGAACGACCAAAAAGGATACGATATCTACCTCACTTTAGGTACTTCCTTCTAGAAAGTATAAAAAAGGTAAACTTTGGTGCCTGGCACTAAAGTTTACCTTTTAGAGAAGGCCGACCTTACTGTGGTCGCCTAAAGTAAATTGAAATACTCGAGGTAGGTCTTTAGAATGATAAATTTCCACGCCTCTGCCTATAAGACATCTTTGCATTCGTCCCTTGATATTTTCCAGTTTACTTTCTTCTAAAACTACACTACATTCAATTTCACTCTTTTTTATTTCCGCTCTATCTGAAAGGGAAGTAAAAGGACCCACATAAGAATCGACTACTCTAGCCCCCTTTCCTATTATAACCGGTCCCAATATCTTAGAATTAATAATCTCTGTACCTTGTCCGATTTTTACCCGTCCTAAAATCTCAGATTTCTCATCCACCTTCGCCTCACTGATGTCTCTCTCAATATCCTCTAAAATCAAACGATTGGCTTCCAAAATATCATTCGGCTTACCGGTATCTTTCCACCAACCTTCAATTACCTCAGCTCCTACCTTATAACCTTGATTAATCATCCACTGAATTGCATCGGTAATTTCCAATTCTCCCCGGGCAGAAGGTTTTATGTTTTTAATAGCTTGATGAATATTCTTATCAAAAAAATAAACTCCGATCAAGGCTAAATTACTAACAGGCTCCTTGGGTTTTTCAACCACCCTTACGACTCTCCCTTTCTCCAACTCAGCAACGCCAAATTGTCTGGGATCTCCCACTTCAGTCAACAATACAAAAGCATTATAATTCCCTTCAACAAATTTACGAGCATAATTTTCTACCCCGTTTTTCAGCAGATTATCTCCTAAATACATTAAAAACTTATCTTCCCCTAAAAAATCTTGCGCCACTAATACTGCATGCGCTAAACCCAGGGCTTCCTTCTGTTCGATATAAGAAATACTCACTCCCCATTTATCGCCATCCTCAAGCTCTCTCTTTATATCTTCTGCGGTTTCTCCAACAATTACCCCAATGTCTGTTACTCCGCAATCCTTGATCGCCTCTATGGCATAAAACAATACCGGCTTATTGGCAATGGGAATTAAATGTTTGGCGCTGGTATGAGTAAGCGGTCTAAGGCGAGTACCTTTTCCGGCACAAAGAATGATCGATTTCAATTTTATTCCTCCTATTCTAATCCTAAAATAATAATTTCCTAATATTTTGGCTGAAAATTTGCGCGGCATCTTTAAATATTTTAGGATTTTTTAATATTTCTATAAAAATCACAGAATGGTTTTCAAAATGTGCGGCTTTCTCAATAATTCCGGCATTTTTCTTAAACAACATAAATATCTTCTTTAATTCTTTTTCATTTATTTCTTCATATAATTTTCGAGCCTTTAATCCAAATTTAATTTCTCTCCCAAAATTTTTCTTCAAACACCTATCGTATTCATCCAATCTATTATCTCTAATGCATTTTGCTAAAAGCTCTGCCGATTTCAATCCATAATATATCCCACCACCGGTTAAAGGCTTTACTTGAATAGCCGCATCTCCCACCAAGGCAATATTCTGGAAATAGCATTTAGTTTGTCCTACGGGAATCATTCCGGTTAATTTTCCGATAATTTCACCATTAATTTTGAATTCATTTAGAAAGGCAAATAAATCTTCACGGGGGTTATCCGAAATCACTCCTATCCGAAAAATATTATTTCCCTCAGGGATAACCCAAATAAAAAAAGGAATACCTTCTTTAAAATGTACCCGAGCGATTTTATCGCAAACTAAATTGTCTTCTGTCTTTATTCTATACTGAATTCCCAAGTAGCTTTTTATATAACCTCTTTTTTTATCCTTTGCACAATCATTATCTATCCAATTTATATATTTTCTTAACCGAGAATTTGCTCCATCGGCTCCAATCACTAAATCAGCATAAATATCCTCCGTTTCAGTCTTAATTATATATCCGGATCCCTCCCTCTTTATCTCTATTAACTTTTTTCCACATTCTACCTCCAAGCCCTGGCTTAAATTTTTGTCAAACTTCTCACGATCAATTACTTGGGCTACCCCTTCTCTATTGACCTGAAAATTTTCCTTATGAAAGTAAAACAAAGCTCCATTAATCTGGTTAATAATAGAGCTTTTAGAAATAGGAAGAAGGGCGTTTTCAAAAACTTGCCTTCCTACCAGACCAGCACATCTAATTGGTTTTCCTACTTCTTGATGCTCTTCTATTATTCTGTTCTTAAAACCATATTTCTTCAGCAATTGAGCAGTATAGCATCCTACCGGTCCTGCACCAACAATAACAATTTCCATATAAATTCCTTTATTTCTAACTCCTGTGTTTTGCAAAAAGGTAAACTTTAGTGCCTGGCACTAAAGTTTACCTTTTTAGTTCACGAGCAATTTTTGCGGCTACGCGAGCGTTATCCTTTACCAGCGCAATATTGGCTTTCAGGCTTTTGCCTTCAGTTAATTCTTTTATCTTATTCAATAAGTAAGGGGTTAGTTTCTTTCCTTTGACCCCGTCCTTTTCTGCCGCCATAACAGCTTCTTTAATTTTCTTATTCATATACTCCAGTGAAATGGCGTACTCCTCAGGAACGGGATTAGCAATGATTATTCCCCCGCCTAATTTTAAATCAACCATTGCTCTAATGATCTTCGCTGCCTCCATCTCATCATTTACCCTATAATCAACCTTTAATCCGCTTTCCCGACAATAAAAAGCAGGCAGCACTTCACTCCTAAACCCGATCACCGGTACACCCATGGTCTCCAGATATTCCTTAGTTAAAGGCAAATCAAGAATCGCCTTTGCCCCACTGCACACTACCGCCACCGGTGTTCGTGCTAATTCCTGCAAATCCGCTGATATATCAAAAGTCTTTTCTGCTCCTCGATGTACTCCCCCTATGCCGCCGGTGGCAAAGACCTTTATTCCTGCCCTCTCTGCTATTATCATAGTGGCTGCTACGGTGGTAGCCCCATTTAAACCTTGAGCTACTATCGCTGCCAAATCTCGCCTACTAGCTTTTAAAATATCTTTAGAGGTTGCCATAAACTCCAGTTCGTATCTGGTCAAACCCACCTTTATTTTTCCTTTAATTATCGCAATAGTAGCGGGTACAACTCCATATCCTCGAATAATCTCTTCCATTTCCCCTGCTACTTCTTTATTTTCCGGATAAGGAAATCCATGAGATATCAAAGTTGATTCTAAGGCCACTATCGGTTTGCCTTCTTTTAAAGCCTCTCTTATTTCATCTTTAAAAGTAAAAAACTTTTCTCCATTCACTTTTATACCTGTCCTTTCTTCCTCTCTTCCCCAATTCCACTCTTCCCTGCTTCCACTTCTTCTTATTTCTCTTCTTCTATCCTACTTTTCAACAACCCTTCTCTTAAATCTCTCCTTACTGTTTCTTTGGTGGAGATAGTTAAAGCTGCAGCGCCCAAGCCAAATTTTGCCGCTACTTCCAAAGGATATCCTTTATAAATTCCATAGACCAAACCAGCTACCAGCGCATCTCCCGCTCCAGTTACATCCACTACTTTGCCTTTATAGGGCGCCAAAAAAAACCTATTCAACTCATCTTCTAATCCTCTCTCACCTGCATCACCAACACCACTACCATCATTATAGACATATATCCCTCTTTTTCCTAAAGTAACAATCACCTTCTTGACTCCTCTGCGGTTCAATTCCTCTGCTGCCCTCTCCAAATCCATATCCCTATATTCGCTAATTTCCGTTTCTGTTTCTGCTCCTGCTCCTGTTTCCGTTTCCGTTTCCGTTCCTAAAATTGATTCTAACTCATCCTTATTCGGAGTGAGATAATCAATATACCCTCTTCCACTTCCATCCAATATCTTCATTAACTTTTTTGCCTTTTCCACCGATGCCGGCTCCACTAAAATAGGCACCTTAACCTTGTTACACAAGTCTACCACATATTCGATACTCTGCACAGGAATATTAGTGTCCATTACCACTATCTTGCTCTCCTTTATCAAATAAGCCTTTGACTTTAAATACTCCACTGTAATTTCCTCTAAAATACGCATATCTGAGATCCCTACTTCCATCTCACCCCTTTCATCCAATATCGCTAGATATATTCCGGTAGGATATTCTCCCGATATGATCATCTGTTCCATTATTACGCCGGCCTTCTCTGTCTCCTCTAAAATTTTTACCCCTTCTCCATCATCCCCCACCGCACTCAACAGGCAAACCGGCACATTCAGCAAGGCCAGACTATGCGCAATATTCCTGCCTACCCCTCCCGAACCAACGCATATCTTACCCGGATTGGAAGTATGTCTTTCCAGCATCTCTCCAACAGGTTTTCCTCTTAAATCAATATTAGCTCCACCTATCACCACTACCCCGTCAAATTTCCCCCGGTAATCACTTAATCTTGGAGACCTCAAAATGTCCTCTTTTACTTTAGTTATTACCATAATACTACTTTATCCTATTCCACTTTCCACAAACTTTCCTTTCTGCTCCAAGCTTAGAAAGGTAAACTTTGGTGCCTGGCACCAAAGTTTACCTTTCTATTTCAGCATTCCTCTATTCGGCTTATAACTCGGGACTATTTCCTGGAGTTTTTTCACTATTCCTTCACTATCCATCTCCCTTGCCAACTCTCCCAACTCCCTTATATCATTTTCCAGCTTCTCATCATTTACTTCTTCAGTCTCAGCAATGAAAATCTTCTCATGTCCACTATCTCCCAATACCCGGCTTCTCTCCTTCTCAGTCAATAATTCTTCAAACATCTTCTCTCCCGGTCTCAAACCAATAAACTCTATTTTAATATCCTCATCAGGGATTAGACCCGATAACCGAATTAAATTTTCTGCTAATTCTAAGATTTTCACCAATTCTCCCATATCTAAAACAAACACTGTCCCCTTCATGCCCAATCCCCCGGCCTGTATTACCAATTGGCTTGCTTCTGAAACAGTCATAAAATATCTTCTTATTTCTTTTTCGGTTATAGTAATAGGTCCTCCTTCGGCGATTTGCTTTTTAAAAGTGGGGATGACACTTCCATTACTTTCAAGTACATTTCCAAAACGAACAGCCACAAAATTAGTCTTACTCTTTTTCGCATACATTTTTATTATCATTTCTGCTATTTGCTTACTCGCTCCCATTACGCTGGTTGGATTAATGGCCTTATCGGTAGATATCATTACCAAATCAATAACTCCCCATTTATCTGCTAACTCAACTAAAGTTTTAGTCGCGATAATATTGTTGCTCACCGCCTCGTCAGGATGATACTCCATCATCGGAACATGTTTATGGGCTGCGGCATGGAATATTACTTCCGGTCTAAAACCATCAAATATCTTTTCCATCTTCTCTTTATTCCTAATATCTACCATCATCATCTTAAGTTTTAAATCACCGTATTTTCTCCTAATCTTTTTTTCAGTATAAAAAAGAGCATTCTCATTATGGTCTAAGATCATCAATTCCCCGGGGAAAAATCTGCAAACCTGCATACATATCTCTTCCCCGATGGAACCGGCACCCCCGGTAACCATTATTCTCTTTCCTTTTAGATATCCAGATATCCCATCAATATTTAAATTAACAGTATCTCGGTTCAGTAAATCTTTCACTTCTACATTTCTAATTCGGGATACGCTTACTTTTTCGTTAATCAATTCATATACGCCCGGCACGGTTTTTATTTTTACATCTTTATTCTCTATTTTATTTATAATCCTTCTAATCTCACTACCTGTAATGGAAGGAATAGCAATAATCACTGTATCAATTTTTCCCCAGCTGATAATCTCATTTATCTTATCGACCGAGCCTAATACTTTTTTATTTTGGATAACACTCCCAATTTTGTTAATATCATCATCGATAAAACCAATCATTTGGCCTAAATCCTTTCTCTTTCCTATTTCTCGGCAAATAACATTACCGGCATCTCCCGCACCAACAATTAATATTCTCTCTTCTTTTCTTTTAAAAGGATCCCTTCTTTCCCAATATAATCTCCAGACCAGCTTACTTCCGGAAATGAAAGCAAGACTAATAAACCAGGTCAATGCCTTTACTGTCCAGGGAAAATATATTCCCTTTACTATATTACAATACAATATCCAAGAAACCACCGCAGCGGTAATTGTCCCGGTAATTAAAAAAAGGTCGCTAATGCATATATACCGCCAAATCCTATTGTATAATTTGAAAATTAAAGCAAAAATAAGATACAAAAAAGATAGGTAAAGAAAAACAACTCTATATTGATAAAAGTTCTCTTTCCAGCCATTTCCAAACCTCAATATTATCGAAAGAGTTAAGGCAATATTTATAAAAAATAAATCCGTACAAATCCAAAGTATTATCCGAAAATATTTTTTCAATTTTCGCCTCCTGCCGAATTTAAATTATTTTAATCATTCCACTATGTGGGAACTAGGTAATTAATATATTCGACACTATTTTGCTTATTCCTTCTTTTTTTTAAAAATATTTTCCAAAATATGGAAAAAAAAGAGATTGTCCTCAATTTATACAAAATCAGTCAATCTCTCATTAAAATTCCGATATTACTATCCACTAATTCATACTTACAATCCTCATCTTATGTCTTATATTTTATATCTTACCAACGGCAAATTAATTAGCTAATTAACTTAAATTTTTAAACCGCTTAACGGTTATCAAACATAAAACAAAATCGCCACCACTCCCAAAACCGCTTCAATCCCCATCATTAAAAGCACCAGATTTCTTTCATTGATACCGCCGCAAACCTTCATAATCAACTGCCCTAAACCTACGGGCCCGTCTTCGGGACAATATAACTTACCTTCTCGATAAATTCCAAAACTATAAGGAAAATGATGTTTTGCTTTAATTAAAAAATCTATAACATAAGGAATCAGTAAAATAATTCCGGCAATTTCAAAGTTTCCCATAATTACAGCTGCCGCAATAATTGCTCCGATACTCAAAGTTCCTACATCTCCCACCAGTATCTTGGCCGGGTACCAGTTATAGTATAAAGTAGCTAAAAGTGCTCCTAACGCTGCAAGTAAAATCACCAATACCGTCATTTTTCCCAGGAGATAGGCTATAACTGCTAAAGAACCCATGGCTATTATTCCCATTCCAACCTCTATGCCATTAAAGCCTGCCAGCATATTAACCGCGTTAGCCGCAATAGTAACCTCCAAAGGAATGATGACCAAGGTATATAATAAACCAAAATTAATATTTCCTAAAAATGGCATTATCATAAAAGTGCTCCCCTCTTTAATTACCACTAAAGGTAAAGCAGCCAATACAGGCATAAATGCCTTTACCTGCTGCGGCATGGACACCAAGTCATCAAAAATCCCTATTAACACCACTATTAATATTGTCGATAAAGCTACCAAAACAGAAATTATATCGATTGAAGGAAATAGATGAAAAAAAGTCTTAACTGTAATCACTATAAATATCCCGGAACCAAATCCGGCGATGATTACCAATCCTCCCATTTCCGCTACTTCTTCCTGTTTTTCGCTATTCATATTTTTTCCCACAATCCCAGCCTTTTTCAAACGAAAAATCATAACCGGAAACAAAATAATACTTGTAAAAAATGACACTAATAGTATTCCGATCAACATAAATATTTATTTCTCCCCTTTTCTGTATTTTACTCTTGCTTTTTAGATTTTTATCTTCCTGATCCATTCCCAATTATTTACAGTCCAATCTACTGTTCTTTTTATTCCTTCTTCCAAGCTAATTTGCGGCCTCCAATTAAGAAGCTCCTGCGCTTTGTTTATGTCTGCCCAGGTTGCCTGCATATCAGCTTTATGAAATTCTTTGTAATTCAAATGCGCTTTCTTCCCGATTGATTCTTCGGTTAACTTTATCATTTCAGAAATTTTATAGGGATGATTATTCCCCAGGTTAATAATCTCATAACCTAAAGGGATTAAAGCCTCGATCGTACCCCTGACAATATCATCTATATAAGTAAAATCCCTTTTCTGATCACCATCTCCAAATATTTCCAAGGGAGTGCTTTCCGTCATCCATTTAATAAACCTGAAAACAGCCATATCCGGTCTTCCTGCCGGTCCATAAACCGTAAAGTAACGCAAAATTGTGACATCTAATCCATATAAATAATGATAGGTATAAGTCATCATTTCAGCTGCCTTCTTGGAAGCCGCATAAGGCGAAATAGGCCTATTTACTACTAAATCCTCTCGAAAAGGCATTTTTTGACCGGCATAAAGTGACGAGGTAGAAGCCAAGACAAATTTAGGCACCTCGTTTTCCCGACACAGCTCCAACAAATTTAAATTCCCTCCACTATTTGTAGAAAGATAAATAAATGGATTCTCTAAACTATAACGCACTCCTGTACGAGCTGCCAGATTAATGACTCCCTCCGGGCAATTCTCCTTAAATATTTTTTTCAGTTCATTAAAATTTTCAATGGAGACTTTATAAAAAATAAAATTGCGATACGCTTTTAATCTCTCCAGACGCCAAAATTTAAGATTTACATCATAAGAATCATTCAGGTTATCTAAGCCAATCACTTGATAATCCTTTTCAAGAAGCATCTCCGAAACCTTAGCACCGATAAATCCTGCAGAGCCAGTCACCAATATTTTTTTCATCTTATTTCCCCTATTTTTTCCCGAATCAATTTCTGATAGATTTGGTCAGTTCTTTCCACCATTCCTTTTATAGACCACTTATTTTCAATTAATTCCCGGCCATTTCGACCGTGCAGCAAAACCAAGTCTTTATTATTCATATATTGTCTGATCCCATTTTCTAAGTGTTTTAAGTCTTTTGCTTCCACTAAAAACCCATTATAGTTATCTTTAATAACCTCCGAAACTCCGTCTACATTAAAAGCTATCGAAGGTATCCCTACTGCAGCTGCCTGCACTATCACTCGGGGCAGTCCTTCGCGCAAAGAAGTCAAAGCAAAAATATCCATTACTGCCATTAGCTCTTCTACATCTTTCCTATATCCGGTAAAAATTACTTTACTTTCTAAATTTAATTTTTTTACATAATCCTCCAGATATTCTCTCTTATTTCCTTCCCCAATAATTAACAATTTTGCCTGATCCTCTTTGCCCTCTTCCTTCTTCTCTTTCTCTGTTATATTTTTAAATACATCAAGAAGAAATTGATGCCCCTTTCTCGTCTCTAACCGTGCCACATTACCAATGACAAAATCATCCAAGCTTATTCCCAATTCCCTCCGTTTTTTCCGATAGTCAATTTTCTCTCTTACTCCGTAAAATTTTTCTAAATGCATACCGCTATATACCGTATGATAATTCTCCTTTTTCCCGATTCCTTTCTCTATATACTTTTCAGAAAGCACTCTACTTACCGAAATATAGGCATCGGTAAACCCCCCCGTAAGCCTCTCAAACAGAAATAAAAGCCGATTGAGCAGCCCGCTATTAAACGCTTCAAAAGTACTTCCGTGTAATCCATGAACTATTATCGATACTCCTGCTATACGAGCAGCAATCCTTCCCAAGATACCTGCTTTGGTCGTATGAGTATGAACAATATCGTAATGATTTTTTCTCATTAGCTGAATTAATTTAATTAACACTATGGGATCATACCAGAAATTAAGTTTCCATTTTAATCCTTTTAATTGAATAATATGAATTTTTTCGTCTATGATCTTCCTTAAAATACCCTCATCCGATTCCTCACCGCAAATCAGATCGATTTCATACAATTCTTTATTCAGTCCTTTTACAGTAAACAAAGTGTTTTCATCGGCTCCACCGCTAATCATTCGGGCAATAAGGTGTGCAACTTTTATTTTTCTTTCCAATTCGATATTTGCTCCTTATTCTTAATCGGTAATCAATGATTTATAAAATTCTAACATGTTTTTGGTATGCACTTCTATGGAATATTTTCCTTTTACTTTTCGATAAGCATTGAAACTTAGTTTTATTCTTAACTCCCTATTTTTAAGCAGGTTAATGATAGCCTCAGCAAGCGCTCCCGGGTCATCAGGCGGGACCAAGAGTCCCTCTTGCCCGTTTTCAATAACTTCCGTAATACCTCCTACTTTAGTAGCAATTATACTTACTCCACTACCCATAGCTTCCAGAACAGTAAGAGGTAAACCTTCCCAGCGAGAAGGCAATACAAATACTTGGGTAGAGCTCAATATTTTTTCAATATCCCTTCTGACACCTAAAAATTCGACTTCATTACTTATCCCCAGTTCTTTAACTAACCCTTTTAGTTCTTCCTGTAAATATCCTTCTCCTGCAATGGCGGCTTTTATCCCCATCTGATACTTTTCTTTCAATATTTTTATTGCTCTAAACAAAATATCTACTCCCTTAGCCTTGGTTAACCTTCCCACAAAAAGAATATCATATTTTTTTATAGACGGCCAATTAGATAAATCAGGTATGGGTACGGCATTAGGAATAACCATGCTTTTCTTCTTAAGATTAGGAAGCCATTCGATTAAAGCAATCCGCACCTGTTTACTTACACAAATTATTCTATAATAACCGCTATAGATAAACCTGTCTATAATTTTAAATAACTTAAATGAACGTCTTCGGTTATAGACATTATGTTCACTAAAAATAAATTTGATATTTTTGGATAAAAATAAAGAAGCTAATGATCCAAAAAGGTTAGCAGGAAATAAATGTACATGTACTATATTATATTTCCCTCTTTTAATGAGGGATATAAGCTTTATTACTCCTCTTAGATCATATTTAAACTTTAGACCTAATTCCCAAACAACAATGCCCGCTTTTTTAAAATCATCTTTAAATATATCTTCGGAATATAAGATGGCTATTTCTATTTCCACAGGACAATCATTATTTTTTCTGCAAGATTTTTTCGCTTGTAAAGTAAAATTCTTCAGAAGAACTTCTGCTCCTCCGGCATGTAAAGAATTAATAACTTGCAATACTTTTCTTTGCTTAATCAAATTAGTTATTTTTAACCTCTCGAAAAATCTACTTTTTATTTTTCTGGATCATACGATTTTATTCTCTGAAGTTCTTATCTTGGGGGTCTATTTGTGAGAATGTTCGTAAGTATTTCCCGGAAGGACTGGGCTTTATTTCATCAACGATATTAAATTTAATCTCTGTTTCATTACCCATGGCTAACTTAATCTTTTTATCAATTTCTTTAAAATCTGTATTGGCAACTTTTATTTTTTGATGATCTTTTAGAACCAAGTTAACCACAATAAAATCATAATCTTTCTGAATTACCTGCACCTTTTTTAAATAATCACGGAAATAAAATAGTTCAATAAAAAAGCCGCCATCAATAATATCTCCTTTTTTATTTCTAAATATATTGCGTATACGACCTTCTACTTTTTTTAAAAAAGGAAATTCCCTTCCACAACTGCACTTAGCTTTCGAAAAAACACCCCGGTCTTCAATGTTATACCTGATCAAAGGCATGGTATAATTGGTAAGCAAAGTTATAATTATTTCGCCTGATTCCCCCTGATTTGCTTCCTTCCCACTATCATTCAAAATTTCCAAATAATGTATTTGGGGAATTAGGTGCAGCTCATCGGTTTTTTCGCAATTGCAGGCAATATCACCTACTTCTCTTGAACCATAACAATCAAATACTAGGGCATGAAATACTTCTTCGATCCTCTTTCTAAATTCAGGAAATAAAACACCGGCCGAAGTCATAATAGCTTTAGGGAAATATACTGATAGATCTTGTTCTTGAATAAAACGGCATAATTCATCAATACTATTTGAATAGGCAAGTATTAAGCGAGGTTTTATCTTATTAATCCTCTGCACGTAATCGTACAAATTTTTCTCGGTCATCATATAAGAGTTTAAAGTGGTTACCCCATAAAGCTGCTGCTTGAGATATCCTCTTATCCCCCTGCTGCCTTTTAGAATATCGTCTATTGCTCCCCACAATTTTACTATAGGTTCACCAACCTTTCTCCCTGCCCATTCATCAAATAATAATTTAGTGGCTATTTGCCATTCCAAGCAATGCCTATCTTGATAGAATATTGCCGGTTCTCCGGTTGATCCACTGGTAGTATTTCGATAATAAGTATTATCTTTAAATTTATACAGTTGGTCAAAATTTTTTCTGATAATATCTTTAGTTAAAATAGGAAATTTCTTAATGTCCTCAAATATCGTATCCTCTGAAAATCGAATATTATTTTTTTGGATAATCTGCTTATAATAAGGGATATTCTGACCGGCATATTTAACTAGTTCAAAGAGTTTTTTCCTCTGAAGATTACGATTCTCCTCTATAGTTTTCCATTGATATTCTTTTAATTTCTTATAATATTCTAATACTCTCCAATGTTTAATATATTTCCAGTAAATGGGAAGTAAAATATTCCTTCGGAATTTTGTTTCGATATCTACTCTGTTAAAAGCCACTAATTAATCCTCTCTTATTTTTGATTATCCTATAACTTTTTATAAATTCGTGCTAAAGATTCAATACCCTGAAATATTTTTCTATTCTTTATTTTTGATTCATAAAAATTACGTAAAGGCTTTGACTTATCAAAACGTAAAGGAATGGTAGCATGTAAATTAACCGGGCATAATTCACATTGATCTAATAGTTCCTTTCTAAAATTCATCCATTGATTACTGTACCATAATTCAGTTAAAGTATTCTTAAGTAAATTCCCCATTACAGGTTCGTGGGTATATTCTACTATATGGCAGGGATGCACATCACCATTTGCCAGAATGAAGGCAAGTCCCTGGGCACTCTGGCAAGATCTGCGATGACCACTTTTGGGTTGATATACTCCTTTTGCCCAATTAGAAAGAGAGATAATTCCTTGGGAAAATAATCCTTGCAAATTCCGTATGGCCACTCCTCGTACATCTCTATCTAAATTTTTACAGAAATCTAACGCTTGGGGAATAATATTTTTATTGAAATAAAGAATCTCCTCTTCGGTTAATAAGTTTTTCTTTTCAAAATCACCTTCTAAGTAAGACACGGTCATCCGATTTGAACCCAGTTCATAATGCAGTTTAAGCAATTCGGTAAATGAGCGAAAATTTTCTCTAACCAATATCGACTGAGTGTTTACTCTAAAATAAGGATATTTTTTTTCAAGTTGAGAAAATATTCTAATCGATGAGGTAGTTTTCATCCATAATTTATTTGCTCCTCTCATCTGTCTATTAATATCTGGAGAGGGAGCATACAAGGAAATAGTGATAAAATTTAATCCAGCTTTAATAAGAGTCTCCGCATACTCGGGAGTAATCATAGAACCATTGGAATTTAATTTAACTACCCAACCGTAGTTTCTACCAATTTCTATTAATTCAGCTAATCTCGGATATAAGGTCGGTTCGCCACCGCTAATAATAAATAATTTTACTCCTAATTGATATGCCTCTTTAAGAATTCTTTTCCAATCATCAAAAGTTAAAAGGTCTTCTTTTCTTAACTTATTATATAATTCACGGCGATAAATACAATTCTTACAGTTTGCATTACAAGCAAATGTTGGCTTAATTATTAATTTTCTTAAGGGATATTTTTTCATCATATTTTTTAACCTATGATTCTATATAGCAATGGTTCTGATTTTTTAGGAATGATATACCTCTTTAAATAAACTTATCCAATCTTGCATTATGTTTTCCATCCTATATTTTTCCACACTTTTTCGTGTATTTGCCTTTAATCTTTCATATAATTTTTGATCATAAAATAACTCTTCCATCACAGACTGTAAAGCATTTTCATCTTTAGGTGGAACGAGAAGGCCATTTTTTCTATCTTCTATAATTTCAGACGTTCCGGTTTCACAATCTGTAGCCACTACTGGTGTTTCGCAAGCCAGTACTTCTAATAAAATATTTCCAAAACCCTCATACCTTGAGGAAAAAATGAAAAATTTGGCATGTTTCATATAAATAAAGGGATTATCGACCGCTCCTAATAACAAAACCTGGTTTTTTAAATCCAATTTTAAGATTAATTCCTCCAAATTTTTTCTTTCTTCCCCTTCACCTAAAATTACTAACTTAATCAAATTCTTAAAAGACGATCTGGCAAAAGAATTGATCAGAATATCAAAACCTTTTTGTCGATGCAGTCTACCTGCTGCTAAGATATATTCAAATTTAAGGGGCTTTTGTGATAATAATTTATCACCAATTAATTTAAAATTTATCGGATTATAGATATTTTTTACATTTTGTAAGTGGTAATGATTACTTAATTTCCTTTCTATTCCGATTGAACAGGTTATTATCTTCTTTACATTAGGAAGTTTATAAATAGTTATTAAGAATAATTTTTCCTGCCAGGTGAAAAAATCTGGGTTATTGCGAACACTTACTATTATTGGTGCCAAAGTCAAAATAGGTTGTAAATTACCCATAAACGACACAATAAAATCTGGCGAGATCTTCTTTATTAATCTTTTTAATCTTATAATTCGGTAAAAAGTGTTTATTATTTTTTTGTAATAAGAACCTGTAGGAGTCTCTAAATTTATTAACTCTCCTTCAATATCATATTCTATGGGTTGATGATATATAATAACATAAACTTGATAGTAATTACTTAACCCTTTGCTTAGGTTGCTTACTACTCTTTCTACCCCTCCTTTTACCAAGGAGGGCACTATCAGCATTAACTTTTTCATCATAGAGTATACCTTTTTATATATAATTGTAGATTTTTTATAGAATCCATAAAAATCCTTAACTACTAATTGTTCCAAGGTTTATTTCGTTTCGATCTTTCCCTCATTTTTTATCTTAGAAAAAGTATACATATATTTTCCGGAAGGGGGATATTTTATTTCATTTACGATATTATATTTTATTTTGATATCATCACCCATGACCTTTTTAATAACTTCAGTAATCTCTCTGAAATCATTTTCCATGAGTTTTAGTTTCTCTTGGTCTTTTAAGACAAGATTTATAGATATCAGATCAAGAGATTCTTGTATCTCCTGATTTAACCTGACTATATAAACAAACCAACTCATCTTATTTATATATGGGGCAATATAGGGAATTCGGATTTTCTCATTCCCTTCTAATCTTTCGTCATACAATTGTGTTGTTTAATCAAATCTATGTCTCCAGGTCCATAAAGTCCTATTTTTCCTGCTAAATTTCTAATATAATCTATCATTTTGACGTCATAAACCGTTACTTACTTATCAGCTACTCCTGATCTTATTCTAATCACTTTTTTGGCATAGATGGAAACTGGTACTAAATTAGAATTATTAAAGTGGTTTTATCAATAAAGGGAATCGGATAATCTTAACAGACCTCTATTGTATCCGGATCTGAAACAATCAATTTAATCCCTTTTTCCACAAATTAATTCTTATGTTGCGCCAAAATTGATAATTCAAGATCGTTAAGAGAAATAACACCCTTGACTTCGTTCTTTAAGCATATTTACTGCATTCCGCGGCCAATATTTTCCCTTTATTTTTTATTGCCATTTTAAAATATCTCACCAAATATCCTCTGGTGCCGGCAGAAGTAAATAAAATATTCATAAAAAAATTCTCCGAAAATACTCTTTTTTAAACAGTTTGCCAATCGGGAGCATTCCCTTACATTGTCTTGTCATAAAAGTTAGCAGTCCAGGACCGCCCAGGATAATAATGATCCAATTGGTTAATACATGATGACGGATACTCGTTCCATAATTGACCGTTCCCATTGCCCAAAGGAAGGTCATAGAAAAATAAATTACCAGAAGCAATCCCCAAATACGACGTTGCACACCACTCGCTCGATACCAGGTAATAATACTAAAGGTTATCAATAGAAATCGGAGTAAAGATTCGGCCGCACCATAGATATCTAACCAATTCGAACACTGCCAGGGAAAGGGAGCAAAGAGATAATAAATAAAGATTAAGCATATCGACCTTATGAGGGTGATTGCCGAAGAGGTATCCAGTCTTATGTCGTACATTGCCCGCGCATAAGATGCACTTTGTTCTATTCCCCTTATTCTATATTCTTTTACATATTTTAACCATTCGCCCGATAAAAAACCCTTCACCGCTTCCAATCCACCCACTTTAAATTGAATTCCCATAATTAACACACCAATTATCAGAATTAACAAAAGACTGACCGTAATCCATCTCCGCTTCGAAAAGCGCCGCTTATTGTTTTGAGAAATGGAAATCTCTTGAGGGAACCAAAGAAAAAGAAGCGGTACTAAGAATAATGCATACAAAATTAAAGCCTTCTGAAAAAGACCCATGATCAGTGCTGAAACTACACAAAATGTCATGGCTCCCTTGGCAGATTTTAAGTTGAATAGTAGTCCCCAATAAACTGAAAGCATAAAAAAAAGTATTTGGTATGATTCGCGTAAAATTTTAGAACAGAATATGAGATTGGTGGGTAATAGTCCATATATCAGCAACAATGGTACTACATACTTAGAAATACTCAATAATTCTATTATTTTTATTAATACAAAACAGGATAGGAGAAAAGCAAGAATTGATAGTACTCCCCCGAATAGTTGGGAAGGCGCAAAAATTCTATAAAAAATCCCTAATATCTGTGCGTAAAAATGAGTACCGACTGAAAATAATAATTTTCCACCTTCTGCCCATTCTATAGCCAGACCTTGAAAATTTACCGGATCAGGTTCTGCGCCCGGAAAAGTAAAAAAATAAGTATTAATTATTGCTATAAAATGATGCAAGAGTAAAACCAGACCAATAGCAAGCGTTATTTTTTTATCTTTCTTTACTTGTCCATATTTATATAATATAAAAAATGTTAAAAGAATTACCAGCCAACCCGGCCAATCTTTTAGGATTATTTTAATCATCATCTACTTTTCTCATATTCATAAAATATCTTCTGATATGAGAAATATGCATATACCCCCTCGACCCAAAAATGGAACAAAGTAAATAAATATAATATTTAGGGCAAAATGGATAAGTTAAAACTGCCTTTATAAAATACTTTTGGCCTTCTCTTATTTTTCTTAAATGGCAAAACTTATTTCCCAAATAAAAATAAAACGTGCTATTACTATATGGTCTTGTTCTAAGTTCTTTACTGTATTTCTTCTGAAATTTTTTTACTCCTTCAATCATAACTTCCGAATTAGCGGAGGTTTGACTATCATGAATCAAGCCTACTACTAAAAGTTCTTTAACGGCTCTAAATTTATAATATTTTGCAATCCTCAACCACATATCATAATCTTCTCCTATAAACAAATCCGCATCAAATAATCCAGCTTTGGTAAAACATTCATTTTTTAACAGTACAGTAGAGATATAAATTTCAGTTTCTCTTTTCAATAAATGCTCATAGATATAACCTTCATTTCCGGGCATATACACTTTCTTTACTTTTTTTCCCTTTTCATCACTATAATAAATTCCGGTATAGACAACTCCAACTACCGAAGATTCACTTTTAAAAATTTTTATCTGCCTATTCAGTTTTTCCGGAAGCCACTCATCATCAGAGTCAAGAAAAGCAATATATTCTCCCCGTGAAGCTTTTATCCCGGTATTACGAGCTGCTGATACGCCCAGATTATTAGTGTGAAAAAAATAATTGATTCTTGAATCTGCAAAACCTTTTACTACTTCTTTGGTATTATCCGTCGAGCCATCATCAACGATCATAATTTCATAATTTTGATAAGTTTGATTCAATACGCTTTTAATAGCTTTATCTATTAGATGTGCTCGATTATAGGTGGGAATAATGATGCTTATAACAGGATTTTTCAACATTTTTATCCTTTCTTATTTACCTAATATAAAAAATTATTTTATCTTTTCACCAATGAATTATAGAGAAATTTAACCTCACTAAAGATATCATAATCAGGATAATATTTTTGTACCAGATACATTGAGGCAATATAAACACCAATATTTATGACCACTATCATGACAAAGATTGAAATAGCCAGGCTCCAAGATTGCTGTATCGGATTCCAATAAAATTTAGCGACACTTATGCTCCCTGCCATGAGCGATGAACATAACAATGGAGGCCAGAAGGTATTAAAATATTTACGCCAGTAAGTCCGGGTAATCTTTTGAGAGAGGGGATACCATACTACCAACATTCCTGTTATACTCAGAATAACTCCTAAAGCAGCTCCAGAGATACCCATCAATAATATTAAGGGATAAATAGTAATTAGTATGGTTAATCCTCTGATCAGCTGCATATAAAATTCATATTTCGGGAATCCACTTCCTACAAATAAAGGACTGCCGGTAGATACAATTGATTTAATCAATCCTGCTACCGCAAGAAGTTGCATAGCCGAAACCATAGGCATCCACTTCTCGCTTAAAAATATCCGTGTAAATTCGGGAGCCAATAATACCATCCCTACAGTAATCGGCAAGGAAATAGATACGGTCAATCTCATTATTCGAAAATAAGCCTTCTGTAATCTGGCCGGTTTATCCTGAATTTTTGCATAAGCAGGAAAGGCTACACTGGATATCACCTGGGTAAATTCAGTTTCTAACATATTGGAGATCCTATACGCCATTTGATAAAATCCAAGAGCCATTGCACTAAGCACTCTTCCTACAAAAATATCATCGATATGTTCACCTATAAATACTAATATGCTGGAGCCAAGAATCCACTTGCCAAAACTAAAAAGTTCTCTTGCTTTGGCGATATCTTTACTAATATGAGGTCTATAGGGATGGATCAAATAGCTGATCGGAATACTCACTATCTTTTCCGCCAGCAAACCAAGCACGAGTGCCCACACACTTCTCAAGATAATGGCTGCTATTACTGCTACGATAAAGTTGGTGGAAATTCCCACAAAGCGGTAAATAAATACCTTATCGAACTCCAACTCCTTCTGAAAAAAAATAACCCCAATATTAGTAAATGCTTCAAAAAAGGTTACCAACCCTAATACCTGAATTATTAGTTTTACCTCGGGGGTATGAAAAAAAAATGCCACAAAAGGGGCAGTAAGATACACCATAATAAAAATTATAAATCCTCTTAGAATTAAAACAGTCCAGGCTGCATCAAGATACTGATTGGTGTTTTCTTTTTTTTGAATCAAAGCTTGTCCTAAACCAAATGCTGAAAAAGTCTCTAAGGCTGACATGGTCAGTAAAGCTATTCCCATCAGCCCAAAATCGGAAGGTGCGAGGATACGACCTATAACCAGTAACCTTATTAGGCTTAAAACTTTTCTGATTATTTTAATGAAAGAAATCCAAAATCCACCATGTACCATCTTTTGAGGCAGGGTTTTTCTTGGTTTTGATAGATCCTTGCTCTTTTCTGCCATCTCCCCAAATCTCCTCACTTCCCTATAAATAGAACCCAATTTTTTGGTCTATTCCAATTCCTTATCTTAGCTTGCTTTATAATTCTTCTCCACCCAAGTTTTATATTCCCCGCTTCTTACCTTTTTTACCCAACCTTGATTTTCTATATACCATTTTATAGTTAAATCCAATCCTTCTTCAAAATTGTACTGCTGCTTCCATTTCAATTCCTTTTTTATCTTGTCGCAATTGATAGCATATCTGCGGTCATGTCCTGGCCGGTCTTTAACAAAAGTAATCAGTTTCTTATAATAATCCTGATCCTTACCCTGCAGCTGTCCTATTTTCTCACAGAGTAAATTTACCAGACCTATATTTTCCCATTCATTTTCTCCTCCTATGTTATAAGTCTCTCCTGTTTTCCCCTTATTCAATATTTTCCAGATTGCTCTACAATGGTCTTCTACGTATAACCAATCCCGAATATTTTTTCCATCGCCATAAATCGGCAATGATTTTTCTTCTAATATGTTTAGTATCATTAAAGGAATGAATTTTTCCGGAAATTGGTAGGGACCATAATTATTGGAACAATTAGAAAGGGTAGCTGGTAGTTCATAAGTTTTATGATAAGCTCTCACCAGGTGGTCTGATGAAGCCTTAGAGGCGGAATAAGGACTATTCGGGCGGTAAGCAGAATCCTCAAAAAAATATCCACCTTCTTCTATGGAACCATAAACTTCATCGGTACTTACATGATGAAATAAAAAATCCTCTTGGTTCTCTTTTCCCCAATGGGCGCGTGCTGCTTCCAAAAGCGAAAAAGTGCCTATAATATTACTTTGAATAAAATCCTTTGGTCCGAAGATTGACCTATCTACATGCGATTCAGCAGCAAAATTAACTACGGTATCAATAGTATATTGCTTAAATATCCTTTTAATCTCCTCAAAATCACCGATATCTATTTTTTCAAAAAAATATCTCCCCTTACCGTATTTCTTATCAATCTCCGCTAAATTCTCTAAATTGCCGGCATAAGTTATTTTATCTACATTAATAACTTTACCTTCAAAAAATGTCCTCTCAAAAAGATAATGAATAAAATTTGAACCGATAAATCCTGCTCCACCGGTAACTAAAATATTTTTAAATTTTCTTTTCATTTATTTGCCCTACTTTTTATTCCTTCCCAATTCTCCTTCAGGGATATCAGAAAATCTTCTAAGGCCTTATCCCAACCTCTAATCTTCAGATTAAACTCCTTAATTATCTTCTCTTTAGATAAAACTGAATATCTTGGTCTCCTGGCAGTTGTAGGATATTCCTCAGTTTTAACGGGTAGTATCTCCACTTTTTTCTTGCCTTCAATCAACCCTAATCCTTTAGCTTTTTTATAAATAACCCTGGCAAATTCATACCAATTGGTTATCCCTTCATTGGTAAAATGATAGATTCCATAACGAACTGCATCATCTTCTATTATCTTTAAAATAGCTCCTGCTAAATCCACCGTGTAAGTAGGGGAGCCCCACTGGTCTTCTACTACCTTTACACAATCGCCTTCTCTAAATAACTTTAACATCGTATAAACAAAATTATTCCCTTGTAATCCATATAACCAGGCTGTACGAATGATAAAATATTCCTCTAATATCTCTTTTATCTCCTCTTCGCCCGCTAATTTGCTCTTACCATATATATTTATAGGATTAGTCTGATCATCTTCGGTGTAAGAAAGGACATGTTCTTTTCGTCTGCCATCAAAGACATAATCTGTAGAGATATGAATTAATCTAATTTGTTTCTTGGCGGAAAATAAGGCAATATTCCTAACGCCATCTTTGTTTAACTTAAAAGCCTCATCTATTTCTTCTTCTGCCTTATCTACCCGGGTATATCCTGCGCAATTAATAATCCAGCTTATTTCCTTATCTTTTACATATTTATCCAGCGCCTTATAATCGATAATATTCACTTCCCGATCACTAGCGCAATACCCCATTTCTCTTTTCTTTAATAATTTTTCTATATCATTACCCAGCATTCCTTTATTTCCGATAAGCCAGATCATAGATTATTTATCCTCTTTAATAAAATCTAAATAAAATTCATCCTCTTTGTCTTCATATCTTATCTCATCAACTTCTTCTTTTCTGTCCCAACCTTGATATAATTTATCGGGACAATTTAACACTATCCCGTCTATTTTTTTAGAGATATTCTTATAACCATGCACTATCCCGGGAGGAACAATCACCCTGATAGGATTATCTTCTCCTCCGACTATCTCCATAAAACATCCAAAAGTCTTACTTCCTTTTCGATTATCCCACAGCTTTATTTTAAAATTGCCCGGACCTATGAAGTAGAATATATCGGTCTGATTCTTATGTTCATGAGGTCCCCGAGACAGTCCTGGTTTAGTGGAAGAGATATAGCTCATTGCCGGTTTAAGCCCACCGAGAAGATCATCTATTCTGAAGGTCTCAACTAAAAAACCTCTTTCATCCGAAAACTTAGTCAATGGTTTAATGATTATTCCCTCAATCTCTCCTCTTTTAAATTGCATCTCTCTCCCCCTTGTAAAATCGCTTTTGGCTATCTCTTAATAATCCTTCCAAATATTTTCTATAATCATTTGCCGGCAATCTCTCTATGATTTCCTCCAACTGGTCTTTGTTAATATAACCCATCCTGAAAGCCACCTCTTCTATACAGCCTATCTTTAATCCCTGTCTTCTTTCAATGGTAGCAATGTAATTGGAGGCATCCATCAGACTATCTGGAGTTCCGGTATCCAACCAGGCATAACCCCTGCCTAAAATCTCTACTTTTAAATTTCCTTTCTTTAAATAGGTTAAATTCACATCGGTGATCTCTAATTCTCCCCGGGCAGAAGGCTTCAGTTTCTTAGCAATATCCACAACCGTATTATCATAAAAATATAAACCCGGAACAGCGTAATTTGATCGAGGTGTTTTTGGTTTTTCTTCAATGCTTAAAACTTCCTTATTTTCATTAAAACCAACTACGCCGTATCTTTGGGGATCGGATACCCAATAACCGAAGATGTAAGCCCCATTTTTAAGGTTGGTCATCTTTTGTAGTGTCATAGACAGATTATGGCCATAGAATAAATTATCCCCCAATATCAGACACACTGAGTCATTAGCAATAAATTCTTCTCCAATAATAAAAGCCTGGGCAATTCCCTCCGGTCTGGGCTGTTCTTTATAGGAAACACTAATTCCTATCTCTCGTCCATCCCCCAAAAGCTCCCTAAATTTTGGCAAATCCTGTGGGGTAGATATTATTAAAATATCTTTAATTCCGGCTAACATCAATGTAGATAAGGGATAATAGATCATCGGTTTATCATAGATCGGAATTAATTGCTTACTGACTACTTTAGTTAAAGGATTGAGCCGGCTTCCAGAGCCTCCGGCTAAGATAATACCTCTCATATTTTACTCCTTTATTTCCTCCCTACTCCTTCATAAATAAACCCTAACTTTTTAACTTTTTCTGGTTCATATAAGTTCCTCATATCAAGCAAAATGGGTGATTTGAGTAGTGTTTTTATTTTAGATAAATTTAAGTTTCGGAATTGATTCGCTTCTGTCGCGATCACCAAGACATGACTATCCTTGGCAGTTTCGTATTCGTCCTGGCAATAGTTTAAATTCGGGAGAATTTTTTTTGTATTTTCCATTGCCAGAGGGTCAAAGCATTTAATCCTGGCACCTTCTTTAAGTAATATTTTGATGATATCAATAGAGGCAGATTCTCGAATATCATCGGTATCCTGCTTAAAGGCAAGTCCCAAGATAGCGATTATCTTTCCTTTTAAATCCCCCACCAACCGACTTATTTTCTTTACCATTAACTCTCTCTGCCTTTCATTAGCAGAAATTACTCCTTCCAGGATCTTGAACTGATATTCATTACTTACTGCAAAATTATATAAAGCTTTGGTATCCTTGGGAAAACACGATCCACCATAACCGGGTCCCGGATGTAAGAATTTGGGACTGATTCTTCCATCTAATCCCATAGCTTTGGCTATCTGATGCACATCCGCCCCTACCTTTTCACAAAGATTGGCAATCTCATTGATAAAGGTAACTTTGGTAGCCAAGAAGGCATTACAGGCATATTTGATTAACTCCGCGGTTTCCGGATTGGTAATCACAAAGGGGGTATCAATTAAATAGAGAGGACGGTAGATTTCCTGCATTATTTTTAAAGCCTTATCGCTTTCGGTACCGATCACTATTTTATCAGGATGCGTGAAGTCATAAACGGCAGAACCCTCACGGAGGAATTCGGGGTTGGAGACGACATCAAAAGAAAAAGGATGAGACAGGGTTTGATATTCCTTAATTATCTCTTTAATTCTGTGGGCAGTACCAACCGGAACGGTGCTTTTATTGACAATAACTTTATATTCATTGATATATCCGGCGACCTCCTTCGCCACCTCTTCTATCTGCTCTAAATTTGCCGAACCGTCATGATTAGGTGGAGTTCCTACTGCAATAAATATTGCCTTTGACTGCATAATAGCTTTTTCCAGGTCCGTGGTAAAACTAAGTCTATGGGTTATTACATTTTTCTTAATTAAAGCTTCTAAATTGGGCTCATAGATAGGGATTTTACCGGAATTAAGATCATGAATTTTCTCACTATCTTTATCTACACAAATTACTTCCAATCCAAAATCAGAAAGGCATGTTCCGGTGACCAGGCCTACATAACCTGTACCTATAATACAAATTTTCATAAATAATGTCCCCTTTTAAACTGAATAGGTTATCTCATAAAATAAATTTCATATCTTTCATATCTTTCTGCACTTCAGTCAAAAACTATTTAGAAATATTATATCATATAACTTTACGGTATTCCCATCTATAAAAGTGGTGGGTCTTGTTTTTTTCTTTAAACGCTAACAACACTTTTTAAATAAGAAGATAATTTTTCTATAATAGCGTCTATGCTATATTTTGTTTCCACCAATTTTCGACCATTGGAACCCATTCTTTTTCGTTCTCCGAAAGAATCTACTAAACACACCAGGGCATCAGCCCATTCTTTTGGAGTATTAACGCCAAAGCCTACTTCGCTTTCATTAAGTATCTGTGCATTCATACCAATAGGGGATACAACCACCGGAATATTACAGGACATATATTGAAGCATTTTAAAACTGCATTTACCTTTTTCCCAATCGGTATCATCCAAGGGCATGATACCGATAGTGATACTCTGAATATCGGTTACTTCTGTTTTTGGTGACCATTTAACATATTTAAATTTCCCCTCTAACTTACCCTTGAACTTGGGTCTTCGGTCTGAGATAATTTTTAAAATTACTTTTGGTCGTGCTTTTATAACTCTTTCAAGGGCAGTTTCGATCTTATATAAATAATTAAAATTCCGACTGGTACCTATCCATCCAATAACCTGATCACTATTTGAGGCGTTCTGCTCTTTTGGTGGTACATAGCGATAACTGTCTATCACTGTAGGAATAATCGCTATGTTTTTATTCCATTTAGAAAATCGATCGGCAATGAAATCATTACCACAAATAATCAGCTCTACTATTTGAGCTAAATGTTCAGCAAATTTCCCACCTCGATGTAGAAAAATGGCATCATCAACGTCTAATACCCGCGGATGTTTAATCACAGGTTCAAGGGTTACTAAAGTGGAGATCAATTCGCGCTGTAGAAAGACAATATCATATCCATAGGCAGCTATTACGCCAGGGAACCGTGTGGTGAGGGCACCGATAAACCATAATGGCCGAAGCCATCTTTGTGAAGGAGGGTATTTGGAAATAGCCGGAATAAATTCATTCATCATGATGCCCTTTTGTAATAAAGGCAGGATTAACTGGCGCACCCGAAATCGAGCAGAAGGATCATATTTTCCAGCAGTAAAGGCAGCAACTTTTATCATCTGAGCCATATTTTTCATTCAACCTTTCTAATCGTTTTTCTTAGTAGTCTTCCCACCCTTCTTCTTGACCAGAGATAAATCCTATTTAAGCTCACAGGATACCTGGTACTCCAATTCCCCATCGTTGTATAAATTATCTTATAATAATTTTTATGTTTTTTGAATATTTTTTTAAGAGTGATAAAGTATTTTTCGGACATGGAATATCCCAGGGATTTATGGTAAGCTAATATAGGTATCACATAAGTATCAAAACCAAGCCTTTCCACGCTTAAACAGTAATCCACACCATATAAATGCCAGTCGCTGCATACTTTTTCGTCAAACTGAAGAATAGTAAATACTGTTTTGGGAATGATGATCAAACACTCATCTACTGTCTGCACTTTATGGGGTTCTTTAAGATGAATTTCTCCGGCTGCTTTTTTGGGAATTCCATGTTCTATATTGGTGATAACCGCCTTAGTATCTTTATATTTCCCGGCCACTCCTACAATGCCAAAATTAGATAAAGCATCTAACATTTCTTCAACTTTCTCCAACCAGAGATAAGAACTTAAAATCATATCTTGATGGACAAACATTAAATATTTTCCTTTTGCTCGCTTTCCTCCGTAATTTAATGCCTCTGCCGCAGATTTGAACTGTCCTTCTCTATTATCCAACAAAATAAGCTCGGGTTTAGTCCTTTGTTTTTTTATGCTTCCCAGTAAGCAATCCTCTAAAATATTTTTATCATTATATACACAAATAACTGAGATCATTTATTCTACCTCTGCTACTGCATATAATCTAAAATAGGTGGTCGGCTCGGCAATGATCAATTTATAGAGAAATGAAATTGGTTTTCTTAAACGTTGTGGCAAAAATAATAAATTTATTGGCTCCTTCTCTTCTACTTTGAATTTCTTAAAATATTTGGAAAGTAAATCTTCCAATTCTTTTTTTGTAAAAAAATTGACGTGGTCTTGTTCTAACATATGTCCATAAGTCAAACCCATCTTTTGTAATTTAAAGAAATCACTGCAATTTGGAACGGTAATTAGAATATTCTTGCTTGCAACTCTCTTTGCCTCCCTTAGTAGTACCTCCGGATCATTCACATGTTCTAAAACTTCAAATAATAAAGCGGTATCAAAAGAATTATTTGAAAATTTTAGAGATGCGGCATCCATCACCTGTGCCTTTATCCCCTTTCCTTTTTGCAGGGCAATATAGAGCGGGTTTATATCAATACCCAAACAATCATAACCTAATCTCATTAATTTTCTGCAATATTCGCCGGTTGCACATCCAATATCTAATATTTTCTTTCCTGCATAACGCAGTACAAAATCTATTAACTGCGGGGATACATAGCCAACTTTATCTAAATACCAATTTTTTGAATCTCTGAATATCTCTTCTTTTTTAATATCCTTAACCCCCATCTCAATGATAAATGATAAAAACTGTAAGCCAAAAAAAATGCCCATTATTAAAGTAATCTTTCCCTGAAAGAATTTATTAGAAAAAGACATTTGGAAAAGTTAAAAAATAGATTAGGAAATTGCCACCTGAATTTCGACTTATTATGATCTTGATATTCTTCATGCAGATAATCATTTCGGCGAAGATCGGGGACAGGCTACTTTTTAATAAAAGTAGCCTGTCCCCTTTTCTCCTTTTTAAAACGTCTCCTTCGAACTAAACCGCATAATCGCAGTCTTAATAATAATCTTAATATCTAACCACAAACTCATATGCTCCACATAATATTTATCACACTTCACTTTTGCCGCTAAATCCTCTCCACCCGTCTTCATTATCTGTGCATAACCGGCAATGCCTGGTTTAACCTTATGAATCCCTGCCTCGGTTCTCATTTTAATTAAATCATATTGCATGTAATGTGGAGGGCGTGGCCCAACTAAACTCATTTCTCCTCTTACCACATTAAATAAATTGGGCAACTCATCTATAGTAAACTGCCTTATTACTCTCCCTACTCTGGTAACATACGAATTTTCTTCTCCTAAATCCTCTTTCGCACCATCCGGTGTTCCCGCACTCATGCTCCTGAACTTATACACTATAAAATCTTTATTATCTTTTCCCACTCTCTTCTGCTTAAAAAAAACAGGCCCCGGAGAATCTATTTTTATTAAAACCCCAATCACTACAAACAGAGGAGCTAAAATAATCAATAAAATTATAGAAAAAAATAAATCAAATACTCTTTTTATCATCTTCTAATATCTTTCTATCTTTTAAATATAGTATTTTCAAAATTCCATTTTGGATTATACTTTAAATATTTCTTGGCCTTTTCAATAGAATAAATATTATCTTTAGTCAGCTTATAATAAATTGAAAGTAATCTTTCTTTTCTCCCCGGAAATACTAAACTAACCAATTTTACCCCAAATCGTACTATATATTTTGGAACTTTTATAGTAATATGATTTTCTCCTAACTCTCTGAAATAATTCAATAAATCATTAAAACTATAAACCTGATTATCTGCTATATTAAAAACATCCCCAAAAGAAACTTTGCCCTCAACGCACATCTCTACAACATCAATTAAATTATTTCTTGAACATACAGATATTTTCTGCTCCCCATCCCCTACTCTATAGAAAAACCTTTTCGCCGCTACTAATACTCTTCTCTTCACATTTCTTAAAAAATCTTTACTATAAACCGGAGCAAGTCGTAAAATAATAATTGGTAATTTACTTTCTTTATTCAATTTTATTAAATACTCCTCAGCGGCTAACTTGCTCTTTCCATAATAAGTAATCGGTCGACATTCATCGCTCTCAGATAAAACCTCATCTCTTCCCTCGCCACCATAGACTTCTATGGTACTAAAAAATATCGTTCCCTCAACTCCTGATTTAATTTTATTCTCAACTACAGCATCAAAAATATTTTTAGTCCCTTCAAAATTAATCTTCATAAAATTATCAAAAGATAAATCTAGAGAATTTTTATGCACCAATGCCGCACAATGTATTAAATAATCAAAATGTAAATCTGGAAAAAATTGAGCCACTTTATCTTTATCAGTAATATCTAACTTTACATACTCAAAATGCCCGCTATTTTCTTCTTTTTCTTTTGGTTCTATCCTATCAATTCCAATAACATAATAACCCTTATCAATAAATCTCTTTTTTAATTCAGACCCAATAATCCCATTAATCCCAGTTATTACAATTCTCTTCATTCAAACATTACTCCAATTTTAAAATTGTTTTACTATAATATTTTTCTCCAATATTCCAATATATCTTTTAATGTTTTATCAAAAAGTATCTCTGGTTTCCAGCCGGTACTTTTTCTAAATTTTGAGCAATCTCCTTGCAAAACGGGATTATCAGAAGGCCTCATTCTCTTTGAATCTCTTATTATATTTATTTTTTTTGAAGATAACTTTAAAAGATTATTTAATAATTCCTTAATCTGAACAGTTCTTCCGGAACAAATATTATACACCTCTCCTGTTTTACCCTTCTGCATTGCAAGCCAGTACGCTATTACCATATCCCTCACATCTGTAAAATCTCTCTTCGCTTCTAAATTGCCAACTTTCATTATTGGTTCCTCTAGTCCCTTCTCAATCTCGACTATTTGTTTTGCAAAACTGGAACATACAAATTCAGGAGATTGTCTTGGCCCAATATGATTAAATGGTCTTGCTCTAATTATATTCAAATTATAATTCTTAAAATAAGTATAACTTAAAAAATCTGCACTTGCCTTGCTAATTGAATAAGGGTTCATTGGGCGCAAAGGGCAATTTTCGTTTATTGGTAAATCATTTTCATTGACTATTCCATATTCATCAGCGGATCCTACAAATAACATTTTGGGATTAGATTTTAATTCTATAATCGCTTGATAAAGATTTAATGTACCATATAAATTAGTATCAAAGGTTAATTTTGGATCTTTCATTGAATTAGGCACAAATGAGATTGCAGCCAAATGATATATTTCATCAGGTTGGTTTTTTTCCATAATTTTTTTTAAACTATCATAATTTCTTATATCACATTGATATAATATAATTCTATCTATAAAACCATCTAAATTTGAAAATGTGCTCTTATCATAAAAAGTTCCAAAAACTTCATATCCTTTATTAAGTAAAAACTCCACTAAATATGACCCCACAAAACCGGAAATTCCTGTTATTAATGCCTTCATAATAGAACTATTCCTTTATTTTATGTCTTTTGTGTCTGAATGTCAGATAAGTAAATATTATTTTTAACATTCTCTAAATCTGCATCAATCATCATTTTAATTAAATCTTCAAATTTAACCTCTGGTTTCCACTTTAATTTTTCTCTTGCTTTTATAGAATCACCCAACAATAAGTCAACTTCGGCAGGTCTTACAAATTTTGGGTCTACTACTACATAGTTTTCCCAATTTAAATTAACATAATCGAACGCAATTTGGACTAAATCTTTCACCGAATGAGTCATACCACTAGCAATTACATAATCTTCTGGCACATCTTGTTGAAGCATAAGCCACATTGCCCTTACATAATCTCCCGCAAATCCCCAATCTCTTTTTGCATCTAAATTGCCTAATCTTAATTCATTTGTCAAACCCAACTTAATTTTAGCTACGGTATTAGTAACTTTTCTAGTGACAAACTCTAACCCCCTTCTTGGAGATTCATGATTAAATAGGATCCCACTACAGCAAAACATATTATAGCTTTCTCTATAATTAATTGTGATCCAATGCCCATATAATTTTGCCACACCATATGGACTTCTAGGATAAAATTGGGTTTTTTCAGTTTGAGGAACCTCTCTTAATTTCCCAAACATTTCACTGCTCGAGGCTTGATAAAATTTTATCTTTGGATCAACTGACCTAATAGCTTCTAACATCCTCGCTACCCCCAAAGCCGTTGCTTCACCAGTAAATACAGGTTGCTTCCATGAAGCTGGCACAAAAGATTGAGAAGCTAAATTATAAATTTCCTCCGGATTAGATTCCTTAATTGCATTCATTAAAGAATTTTGGTCTAACAAATCACCAGATATCAATTTGATATTATCCTGAACATGCTTTATTCTTTCAAAATTTAAAATACTGGTTCTGCGAACTAAACCAAAAACTTCATACCCTTTATTTAACAAAAATTCCGCCAAATAAGAACCATCCTGGCCAGTAATACCAGTTATTAACGCTCTTTTTTGAAACATTATTTCTTCCCTCTCTTTAATAATTTTTAATTAAATAAATGTCTTTGAATTTCATCGATATTTTATAAATAATATCTTATTTTTTATAATTTATTTCTAAAACATTATCAATTTCTTTATACAGATCCTTACTAATAATATCCCATCTGTATTTTTGTTTTATAAGTTCTCGAGCATTATTTCCTATTTCTTTTCTTTTCGGTTCATTACTTATTAAGTCTAAAATCTTTTTCGCTATCTCTTGTTTACCATCTGCTACTATAAAATGTTTTTTATCTTCTCCAGAAATTCCTCTTACACCTTTAGAAGTAGTTACCACAACTTTCCTCAATGCCATTGGTTCTAATATCTTGTTTTGTATTCCCGCGCTAAACCTAAGTGGAGCAATAATTATTTTCGCTTTTTCTAAATATTCATAAGGATCCTCAACAAATCCTGTTACTTCTATATTATTTCTTTTACTTAATTTTAATACTTCCTTTGATGGACTTGAACCGACTATAATAAATTTTATATCATTCCTATTTTTTATTATTAAAGGAAATATTTTATTAGCAAAAAATATTACTGCATCTATATTGGGGGCTGTATTCATTTTCCCCAAAAATACAATCCAATTTTCTTCTTTAAATCTATTTTCCCTAAACAATAATTCCTCTCTGACTCCATTAGGAATTACAATTAGTTTGTTATCAGGTATATTAGCATTACTAAGTAAATGGTTTCTATCAAAAGGAGAAGTAATAAATACCTTATCAAACTCTTTTAACATTTTAATTTCATATGATAGTGCTCTCTTGTTTTCTATAGGATAAATAAGCCGCCACAATCCTTTTGAATTTTTTTGAGCTTCTTGGTAATTTATAGAAGTTGCATCAATAAAATCTATGACTTTCGGTATACTATTAGCCTTTCTTAAATATTTAGTCACTCTAATATGCACACAAAATATTAAATCATACTCCCTATAATGTTGATCTATCCACTTTTGTACTTTATTGAAATAATGGTAATATATTTGCAGGGAATCTTTAGAAAATAAGCCTTTTAAAGTATTTATCTTAAACCATATCGGATTGAAAGGAAATGGAATAACTTTATTTAAAATTTTTCCCATTTCCTTAATATCCTCATTAGCAATATTACCTTCATTAATGGCTAATAAATCAACCTGATATTTTTCTGCAAGGATTTTCCCAATATTATAAATTCTAATTCGTGAGCCATCTATTAGTGGATATGGAAAACGATAAGAAACCATTAATATTTTTTTTATCATTATTTGTCTCCTAATCTATCTAAATGCATTTAAATTAATATTTCTATCATTTCTTTTAACTGTTTTTTATGTTTACCAAATAAAATTTACCACTTTTTATAATAACTTATTTTTTCTACTCCTCAAAATATTATTTTCATTTATTATTTTTTTAAACTCAGTCTCGATATCTTCTGCTATCTTTTCCCACTGATATTTTTCTTTAACTAATTTCAGTCCTTCTTTCCCTATTCTATCTCTCTCATCTTTATTATTCAGTAAAAAAACAACTTTTTCAGCGAATTCTTCTTTGTTATCTGCAATATAAATATTTTTTCCATCAACAACGTCAATTCCTTCACAGCCAATAGATGTAGAAACAATTGCTTTTCCCATTGCTAAAGCATTTAATATTTTTATACGCATTCCGCTACCAGTTTTTAAAGGAACAATAAAAACTTGTCCTTTTGCTAAATATTTTCTAACATCTTCTACAAATCCAGTTACTATCACATTATTATTAGCAAGACTTTTAATATTATTTGGTGGATTTATTCCGACAATATATAATTTAACTTTCTGAATTTCCTTTTTTATTAAAGGTTGGACCTCCTTACAAAACCATTCTATAGCCTCTACATTAGGTAACCAATTCATGGAAGCAACGGAAACTAAAGAAAATTCTTCTTCTTTAAATTTGAGTGGATAAAAATATGAAATATCAACTCCTGCTGGAACCACATTTGTCTTTACATTAGAATTCATATCTTTTATTGTCTTTTCGTCAATCTTAGTTATCATAAAACAACGATCAAATATTTCACAAATTTTACTTTCGTATTTATAAAGTTTTTTATATTGTAAATAGGCATAAAATTTAATAAAAATATTATTCTGATTTTTATAGAATCTCTTCATAATTATATTTTCTGTATTTTGTTCTCTTAACACAATTGGTAAATTATATTCTTTTTTTATAAAATTTCCATAATAAGCAGTATGTAATTG
>Ga0209206_10000018_pt1 | contig 37934 bp, 33 predicted proteins | sample ZodSprsou2mmetaG_FD_185478 | JGI IMG/M metagenome (GOLD analysis project Ga0209206, IMG submission 185478) | Hot spring sediment microbial communities from Zodletone spring, Oklahoma to study Microbial Dark Matter (Phase II) - Zodletone Spring... ...
ACAAAACCGATGATTTCAGGGCGAATATATTGCACTGCTGCTGCCCGATGAAAACCTAAAGCGCCGGCAATATCCCGCAACATACAGGCTACACAAATCCCCATATTAGCCGGATTCCCTAATTTTTGTAAAAAGGCTGCGGAAATACCAATAAAGATTCCGGTAAAAATGATATTCTTTCGAGAACAAAAAAATTTTTTTAACATAACTTTATATATTTCCCTTCTTACTTCTTTTGTATTGAATAATTTGGGCAATGATACTGACTGCAATCTCATCGGGAGTCTGGGCTCCAATATCAATCCCGATGGGGGCATGAACTTGGTTCAGCGCTTCTTGGGATATTCCCTTTTTTATTAAATGTTGAAAGATAGTGGCATTCTTTTTCCGACTTCCGATCATCCCTATATAGGCAGCACCTGACCCAATCACTGATGTCAAGACTTCTTCATCTTTCAAATGCCCTCGGGTTAATATAATAATATAGGTAGAAGGGGTAATATTAAGATGGGTTAGAGCTTCTTCTATTTCTTCAGCTATTACTTCATCGGCTTCCGGAAATCTATCTTGATTGGCAAATTCTTTTCGATCATCAACAATAATTACTTTAAATCCCGCCATTTTGGCCAATTTAGAGACACAGACAGCAATATGGCCTGCCCCGAAAATCAATACTTCTTCTTTGGGTTGCAGGATATCTATAAAAACTTTCATCTCACCACCACAAATAGCTCCTTCATCCAAGGCAGACTGTTCTTTGGTTAAATGGTAAGTTAAAAGCTTTCCCTTGCCTTCCTTTAGTGCCTGTTTTACTTCCTCGATTACTTTACTTTCGGTTATTCCGCCTCCGATACTTCCGGCTATCAAGCCATCCTTGCTCACTATCATCTTCGCTCCCAATTCTCTTGGAGTAGAACCATCAGTTTCCACCACAGTAACTAAAGCAACTGTTTCACCTTTATCAATTCTTCTAATCGCTTCTTTTAAGATCTCTGACATCTACTCTCCCCTCCTTTTACAAAATTACCTCTATCACCTAATCGTTATTCTAATATAAATATAACGGAATGTAAAAAAATTTTTCCTTAGCTATTTTTTATTTAAATAAGCGCAGATTGCCTCTAAAACTGCTCCTCCCAACGAACGAGCTTTATCGGAAACGGTAAAGCAGTAATCTCTAATTCCTCTCGGGTCAATGTCGCCAACCTTCATCCCCTTGGTAACCTTACTTTGAGAATGAATTAATCCCCTCAGAACACCAGATATTTCTGCTTTTAAAGGAACTCCCTCCACTTCTGCAATGATCTCACCTGACTTAATTAAATCTCCTATTTGATGCAATGGTACAATTTTACCTTCAACCGGAGCTCGCAGTAATCTTCTGTTAGATTCTCCCCCTACTTCTCCGGGCACACCGGTATCCGGTATAGCCTGCCCTTGATAGTAAACTCTCCCCAGGTAATGCCCTCGCTTGGTTTCTATGACTACATCAACATCCTCCTCTGCGGTAAATCCCGGACCTAATCCGATGACCAGAGGAGCTTGATCTTTCCTGGTTCCTAAATTACGTTTGGCCAAAATAGCATCCACTAAAACAGTAGGGAAAAGTTTTTTAATACAACTTCCTTTCGGATCTATTAAAACCGGGATCTTTCCCTGCTTAATAGCATCTTTCGCTTTTTCCCAGGAAGGAATTAAAACAGCTTCTATCTCTTCTACCATAGCCTTACCCTCATAAACTGCCCGAGCAAAAGAAACGGGAAGACGGATGACGGTAGGACGTTCTATTTCTAAAATCATTACCGGAAATCCAGCTCGAAAAAGCCTTACAGCCACCCCGGTGGCCAGATCTCCTCCGCCGCGAATAACTATCAATATATTATCCAAATTCAATTTTCCCTTCTATTATCTAATAATTTTAAATACCTCTGGGCTTTTAAATAATCTTCTTCTTGATCAATATCAAATAAAATTGTTTCATCTGGAATATTTACTCTTTTTACCTTTTCGGGATGGGCTTTAATTAACACTCTCCCTCCTACATCACCAGTTACCGCCATTAATTCATCTTTCCAGTAAATATCAAAAAGAACCGGATTACCTCGCTTATCCTTAAAATAAGGTACCACTATTTCTGCTTTGCCCGGAGAAAAAGATTTTATTAATTGATTTATAACTTTAGAAGTAATTAAGGGTTGATCTCCTAAAATTAGAAAAAATCCTTCTACTTCCTGAATGTCTATTTTTAGCAAAGCCTTCTTAATTGAAGTACTCATTCCTTTACGAAAATCAGGATTAAGCACAATTTCAGCTCCCCAGCTTTCACCTATCTTGATCATCTCTTTATCTTCCGGGCGGAGCACCAAAAAATATTTATCTAAAGGAGCTAATTTTGCTGCTTGCAACACCCATTCTATCAGTTGCTTATCACCTAAGGGAAGAGTTAGTTTTACTTTGCCCATCCTTTTACCTTCACCTGCCGCTAAAATGATTCCGTAGATCATGGCGTTTTTTCCTCTCTGATCACTTCAGCTACCACTTCCTTCTGATTCGCTGCTCCAATGATTATATTACTTATTTTTCGATGACAGATTTTTAAAACCTGGAAAGTCAATTCTTCTGCCTTTTTTAGATCTTTAGAGTTTTCTACTTTATTAATAAAAAGATGGCGGCGGCAACCCGGAGGGGTTCCTTTAAATAAACCTTCGGGATGGCAGATTAAAAGAGATAAAGCTTCCATCCCAATCCTTTCTCCCAATTTTACTCCGGTCAGCTGAGAGAAAATTTCAGAACGAAAAACACTTTCTTCCCTCAAAGAAAGACCCAGGGCATCAAGACCAATCACTCCGATTAAATCTGTAGTCGATAAAGGAATGACCGGTTCGTGAGACGCCGGGGCTTTTACCGGTCTCCCCGCTGCCCCATCAGCTTCTACCAAGAAATAATCGGCCAACTTATCCTTCCACCCTTTATCCAACCAGTCAGGGGGCGGACCGGATACTTTTTCCTCTCCATTATCCTCGATCTTCTCTCCAATAACTACCAATTTACCGTTTTTACTTTTCATAGAAAAGTATTGTTTAACCAATTTCCGAATGGACTCTTCGTCGTGGCCTTCAACTAATTTGCCCTTTTTTATAAAAGGAGCCAACTGCCAGGTAAACATCTTAGTAGTAGCAGTTAGGATCATCCGCTTATTTTTAAGAAGCAGCTCTTCGGCTAATCGATTAAAAAGGGTGCTCTTCCCTCCGGCTCCTACTAAAGATATAAAGGCCTTTTCTTTTAGATCTAACGCCTCACTGATTAACATTTTATTCAATCCTTATTTAATTATGATAGTAATTTAACTTTTTAAACAAAGGTTTTTAAGGGATACATAGTTTATTTTTTAAAGTAATCTTTTTTTAAAGCTCTGATTATTTTCTCCGAACCGATTCTCACCTGCACAACCAAACATCACGGCAAAAAGGATAACCACCTGGGAGCAGATATAATTAAACTCTTATTTTTTTGATTGGTTACCATTCTTCCAACATGTGGTTTATTTACCAACTGAATTGCAGGTATATTGAGCGTATTCTGAAATTTAATCAAGCTATTGGAGATATTTTCATCTGATAATTTACATTCAATCAGCAATATAGGATAATGATCTTTACAAATAAGAAAATCAACTTCTTCTTTTTCTTTATTGCGAATATAATGCAGGGAAAAATATCCTAATCCCAAATCGTTCCAATTAAAAATTGCCCTGTATAACTCTAAGCCAATCATATTCTCAAAACGTATACTTCGATCATTTATTTGTGCATAGTCAAAAAGATAAACCTTTTTTTCCTTTTTAATTGCCCGGGAAATTTTATGTGTCCATGGTGATATTCGAAATATCAAATAATGGATCTCAAATACTTCGAGCCAGGTTTTGACACTGTCCACAGATACTTGGACATCTGAATTTAATGAACTTAAAGAAAGAGGATTACCTACCTTTAGCGGTAAGAGGGAATACAAAATTTCCAGGGAATCAAACTTTTTGATTTGAGTTAAATCTCGAATATCTTCCCGAATTAACTGGTGCTGATAATTGTTTGACCATAATCGGTAAAAATCCTTTTCCCCTTTCAAAAACGGTTCAGGGAATCCACTAAGTTCAAAAAGATCATCCCACAGACCATAGTCCGTTTGATTATCCTCTTGAAAATGAAAGGGATTGCTTATGAAATCCGTTATCGAGTTTTGTTTATTTATCAATTCTGAATAGGTAAAAGGCAATAGATGAAATTTCATATATCTGCCAGCCAGGGAATCTCCACCTTCTTGATACAAATCTAATCTACCGCTACCGGTGACAAGAATCTTATATTCTTCAGCAAATCTGTCATAAACTCCCTTGAGGTAATTCTTCCAATTGCTGTATTTATGAATTTCATCAAAAATAACCAAAGGAATCGATTCATCCATCCGGTCGACTTTCTCAAAGAAGTAAGGATCCCGTATCAATGTTCTCTTGCTAGGAATATCATCCCAATTAAAGTAAACTTGATTTTTAAAATCTCTGGCAATTATCTTTGCAAAGGTCGTTTTTCCGCTTTGCCTGGGACCGGACAAAAATACCATATTTTTATAAGATGATAGCTTTTGCCATATTTTCTGATAAAGTATTCTCTCTTTCATAGCACCCATAATACTAATTAATTCGAAAAAAGTCAAGACTATTTTAGATAAGACTTGAAAAAAGTCACTTTCAACAATAAAATCTCGACTTCTCTCTCTTAAGGTTCATTCTTAAAGACGCTAATATATCTATTCATCATACCCCACGCTCCTTGAGGATTTTCTTCTTTAGGACTCCTGGGGAAGATCAAGAAGAGGGCAGGAGCTTAAAGTTTATGATTTTAACTAATTTATAGCAAGAGAAAAGCCTTATAATATAAGGATTTTAGAGTCAGAATGCGAGATATCGCTTTTGGCGCATTATTTTAAGTCGAGCTATGGTTTTACCCCTCAAAAATGGCTTTTTTTAGCTAAATTTTCACCCCTCCAAAAATTGAAAGTGGCTCTTTACAATGGTTTTGTGATTTTGGGGAGCTAAAAATTGACTAAAAACAGGGGGTCGTAATTACCGAAGCTTTTAGAAGCCCTCGCCTCCCAAATAGAATTTGTTCCTTTTAAGTTTTTTTGTATCCAAAGAAAGGTGTTTCAAATCTCTTTCCATTTGTAAGTAGGCTTGATTGATTCTTTTTTGAAATTGAGGAGATAATTTTTTATAGTCCTGCTTAAACCTTGGTAACCGGATAAATTTATTTATTGAGCTAGTACAACGGTTCTCTGTTTTATGCTCGAAAGATCTAACAATAAACTGATACTTTCATTTAATATCTCCGATTTGAAATACTAATATGCGATGTGCTTTTCGTGCCATCGGAAATAAACTCATTAATTTAAATAGAATTCTGTAACCGATATCCAATTTGTTGATCTCATCAGATTGCGTGAAATACCATTCCTCTTTGAGATATATTTTATTGCCCCATGATTCGATATCCTTTGCGTTATCAATTCCCCAACGAATAACTGCACCCGTTTTTTTAATTGAGGGATGGTTTTTTATGCTTTTTGCTGTAAGCGCACTATAACTATCAAAAATAATAGTATTAATGGAAAATTTATTTTGGAAACTTTGAAATAATAATTTTACCTCCTCTTCTTTCAGGTACATGAATAAACCTTCTGCCAGAATGATTACCCATTTATTTTTAGCATTTATGCTGTCTAACCAATTCAATTCCATAACCGGTGATGAAATAAAATGATATCTTTCTGTCTCCTGATAAAAATGCTTCCGTAATTCGATTACTTCCGGAAAATCCAAGTCATACCATTCAACTGCATTATTATCAACCCGCTTAAATCGGTTATCAAGACCACATCCTAAATGAATAACAATACTATCAGGTTCAGCCATTAAGAAATTATTAACATAATTATCAAATTGTTTTACTCTCAGACAGATTGTAACATAGGTTTGTTTGGGAATTTGTAATTGTTCATAATCATATTCAATACTATTGACCATTTCGATTGCTTTTTCATCTTTGATAATCGGCGAATCTTTTTGGCTTTCTAGATACTTGCAATAAAGCGGTATCAATAGAGTCTCTTTTTCATTCCGAAGCTTTACTTTTTCTTTATCCATGACTACCTCTTTGCTAAAACAGGTGACGGTTCTCTGTTTTTCCTATTTCCTAAAATAATCACTCTTTAAAGCCCTTATTATTTTCTCCGGAGTTGCCGGTAAACTCTTAATTCTCACACCAACTGCATCATAAATAGCATTCAAGATAGCCGGAGCAATTATACTGCAGGAAGGCTCACCGATTCCTTTAGCTCCGTAAGGACCTAATCCTCCGCCTGATTCTACCAGAATCGCCTTTACATCAGGCACATCAGCCGCTGTAGGAATAATATACTCAGCAAAAGAGGGGGTCATGGTCATTCCCTTTTCCATAATAACCTCTTCGGTCAGGGCATAGCCCATTCCATAGATAGAACCACCCTCCATCTGGCCTTCTACACTTAAAGGATTAATAGCTTTTCCCACATCATAACAGGTTACAAGTTTTAAGATTTCAACCTGCCCGGTTTCCGTATCCACAGCTATTTCTACTGCCTGGGCTCCGAAAGTAAAATCAGGAAAGGTCATCCCTCTTATATTAGATAAGTCAGGCACCATGGTAGAGGGGGCATTAAATTGGGCTTCACAAAACAACTCTATTCCATCCGCATTGCAAACCTGTATCACTTTTACTAAAGGAACATATTGCGAGGGATCATAGTTAACTATAACTTTTTCATTAATAAGATCTAATTTATCTTGATTAACATTTAATATTTCCGCAGCTTTATTCAAAATTCTGTTTCTTATTTCTCGGGCAGCTTTAAGAGTTGCATTCCCGGACATATAGGTCTGTCGAGTAGCAGTGGTGGTTCCGGCAAGAGGGGTCAATGCGGTATCGCTATGGTAAATCTTTACCCGGGACGTAGGCACTCCCAGTTCTTCAGCAACAATCTGACAGAGTAAAGAAATCTGCCCCCCTCCTAAATCAGGTATCCCGGATCTAATCAATATACTCCCGTCTGACTCCAACCTTACGTAGCAGCGGGAAGAGTCATGAAGAAAGGTCATCCGGCCATAGCTCATCAACCCAATTGCTAATCCTCGTCCTATTTTTCTGCCTTCATCTTTTTTACATTCAGTAGACTCTCCCAGAGCTTTCCAGGCTTTTTCGGCAACTTCCGGAAGAGCAACATAGGTCTTGAAGACCTGACCGGTTGTCGCCAAAGCTTTTCCGGTAGTAAGGCAATTTCTACGCCTGATTTCCAGAGGGTCTATATTCAGTTTATGAGATAATTCATCCATAATGCTTTCATAAGCAAAATTAGGTTGGGGGGCTCCAAATCCTCTGTTAGCACTGGTAAAAGTATTGTTAGTTAATACACAATGAGCTCTGACTTTCACATTGGGAATACAATAAGGACCGGCTGCATTAACCGTTGCGTATAAAGTGACCCAGGGACTTAAGTAAGGATAGGCGCCGGCATCAGATATTAAGTCCGCATCTAAAGCGATAAGCTTACCATCTTTTTTCGCGCCAACTTTATACTTCATCACTAAAGGATGTCTTTTGCTATGGCACAAGATAGATTCTTCGCGGGTATAAACTAATCTTACCGGTTTCTTAGTCTTCCAGGTAAGCAGAGCCAAATAAGTTTCCACGGTAATATCTTCTTTACCGCCAAAACCTCCGCCCATCATAGTCCCTATATATCGGACTTTATTATGGGGCAAACCCAATACATCAGCTACATCTCTAAAGTGCTCTATTACTTGGGTACTTACCCGGATTATAAGTATTCCATAATCATCTATCCAGGAAATGCCCGCTTCTGGTTCTAAATAAGCATGGTCAACAAAAGGCACCTTATAGGTATCTTCAATTATTACATCTGCCTGGGCAAAACCTTTTTCCAGGTCACCTTGCTGGCAGCCAAATTCGCCTATGATATTGGACTTGCTTTCTCCCACCAGATAAGCACCCGGCTTTATGGCCTCTAAAGGATCAAAAACCCCGGTGAGGGGTTCATACTTTACCTCAATTAGATCCAAGGCTTCCTCGGCAATTTCCTCTGTCTCGGCAGCAACCAGAGCAACTGCTTCTCCCATAAATCTGACTTTTTTCTCGGCTAAAACCCGGTATAAACCTTCAAATCCTTTACCAACTTCCGTGCTCTGACCAAACTTGGTTACTGTTTCATTGTGAGGAACATCTTTAGCGGTTAAAACAGCTCTTACGCCATCTAATTGCTCTGCTTTACCAGTATCTATAGAAATAATTTTAGCTGCCGGATATTTGCTGCGAAGAACTTTGGCAAATAACATTCCGGGCATAGTAAAATCGTCAGCGTATTTAAGGTCTCCGGTTACTTTTGACCAGGCATCATGCCGGGGTATGGGTTTACCAACTATCTTAAATTCAGACATCGATATCACCTCCCAATTTATGATTCTCTCCCGCCACATCGTAAATGGCATCAACAATCTTCTTATATCCGGTACATCTGCATAGATTTCCAGATATTGCTTTTTTAATTTCCTCTCTATTGGGAAGTGGATTTTTATCCAAATAATCTTTAGCAGTAAGAATCATTCCCGGGGTACAAAAACCACATTGTATGGCCCCGTGATTAACAAAACTTTCCTGTAATTTTCTCCCTAATTCTAATTTTTCCATACCTTTCACGGTCCATACTTCTTTGTGGTCAGCCCGGAGAGCTAAGGTAATACAGGATTTAATAGCTTTTTTATCCAGAATAACCGTACAAGTACCGCATTCTCCTTTTTCACAGCCGCATTTTACTTCACTAAAACCATGTCTGCGTAAAAATTTTAACAGAGATTCTTCAGCCTTGGCGGTTCCAATTATTTTTTCATCGTTTACGGTTAGTTCTATTCTATATTCTTCCATTTAAAGCCTCCTTTTTGATAAGTAATAAATTAAGTAATGAGTAAAAAATAATAAATAATAAATAAATGAATAATATCTAATTATTTAATGAGTCAATTTTTCAAGTGCTCGCTTGAAAAGGATTCCGGAAATATATCGACGATATTCAGCAGATGCTCGTATATCGCTAATGGGATTGACTTCTTCTCTTATTTTGCTTACGGCTTCTTCCACTAATTTACTACTTATTTCTTTATTTTCTAAAAATTTTTCCACCACAGTCAGCCTAATTGGCCTGGGGGCTACAGAGCCCATAGCAATACGAATCTGAATAATTTTGTTTTGTTTCATTGCTAAGTTCAAGGCTAAACTAGCTATGGCAATAGCCATAGCCTTTCTTTGCCCCAGCTTAACAAAATATCCATTTTTATTTATGTCACTCTGCTCAAATTCAATTCCTACCATCATCTCATCATCCTGCAAAACTGTCTTGCCCGGTCCAAGAAAAAACTCTTTTAGTTTAACTTCTCTCCTCTGCCTGACACTCTCTATTTTAATAAGTGCACCGAGGGCAAGTAAGGGCACTGCCATATCTGCTGCCGGTGAAGCAGTAACTAAATTTCCCCCGATAGTGGCATTATTTCTTACCAGAGGGTCAGCAAATTGTTCGGCAGATTGAATTAATACTTTGCTCTCTTTTAGTATAAGCTCTGAATGAATTAATTCGGCAATAGTGGTCAAAGGTTTTATGCAGATCTTGTCTTTTTTCTTATCTATGCCCCTCAATTCTTCAATGGCGGTAAGGTCTATTAAAATTTTTGGACTTAACTTTTTCATTTTAATATCAGGCAGAACATTGGTACTGCCAGCTATTATACAAGCATTTACTCCCTCTTCATTTAAAATTTTTAGTACTTCTTCTTTAGTTTTAGGAGAAATATATTTAAATTGGTTCACTTTTCCTCTCCTCCTCATCCTTTTCCAGTTAATATTTCCGCCGGGCATTCAGAAAAAACTTTTATATGCTTAGCTTTTTAAAAATTACTTTTATAATCCCAAAAAATTAAAAAGTCCGAGCAATTTAGCAGACATAGATAAAATGGCGATAACAATAAATACTCTAATCCATTTATCTCCCTTGCTCACCGCAAAATTAGTCCCCAGGTATGCACCCAGAGCATTTCCGATAGCCAAAGTAAATCCTAAAATCCAATCTACTTTGCCATGAGCTATAAAAACTACAAAAGAAGAAAAAATATAAATAAGAACGATAAAAAGTTTCAAACTATTAATTTTTACTAAGGACATTCCGGTAATTAAAGCCAGAGCTGAGATAATAATAAATCCTACTCCGGCTTGGATAAATCCTCCATAGACCCCGATACCAAAAAATACAAACAAGGATATAATAAGGCGTGTAGGGCTTAGATTTTCCCCTTTAATTTCTTTTAAAAATTTTTTCTCCGGGCGGGTAAGAATTAAAACCAGGACTAAGATCATAATGGCCGCTAAGATTTTTTGGAATAATTCTTCGGGAATAGATATGGCCAGCTTCGCTCCTAAAAAAGAGCCCAAAACTGCCGGAATAGCCAAAGTAATGCCTAACTTTGGGTAGAAAAATCCTTTTCTACGAAAATTACTCACCGCTACAATATTCTGAACCATTAGGGCAATACGGTTGGTTCCATTTGCCACCGCTGCCGGTGAGCCTAAAAATATAAGCATCGGCAAAGTAAGTAAGGAACCACCACCTCCTAAAGTATTCATAAATCCTGCTGCAACACCTGTTGCCAAGATTAATCCCACCTGTAATATCTCCATCAACATCTCCTTGTTCTTGCTTTTTAAATAGTAAATATCTGAAACGCAAATTTCAAATAGTTAGTTACTTAGTTTAGCTATTTTGCTCAATTGCACAAGACTTAATCGCTTTCACTATTTGCACATACCCGGTACAACGGCAGATATTCCCTCTTATATAGTCTCTAATCTCATCTTCTGTAGGATTAGGATTTTCTTTTAATAGTGCTGTGGCAGTTAATATCATGCTTGGCGTACAAAATCCGCACTGCACTGCTGCATTCTTTAAAAAGGATATTTGCATAGGATGCAGCTCATTTCCCTTTGCCAGCCCTTCAATGGTAGTAATTTCTTTGCCGTCGACAGTTGCCGCCAAGGTCAGGCAAGATAAAACTGGCTCTCCATCTAATAAAACAGTGCAGGCACCGCATTCACCGATACCGCAGCTGTATTTACTTCCGGTTAGAAATAAATCGTTTCTTATGATATTAATTAAAAGGTCATTTGGTTTTACAAAAAGCCTTCTCTTTTGCTGGTTAATAGTGAACTCTATTACTAATTTCTTCATGGCTTCAATTCACCTCCGGATCTTTCCCAGGCGATTCTTACTAATTCCTCTACCATTACCCGAGCTATTTCAGTTCTATAGGTAAGCGATGAACGGATATCATCAATGGGCTTAATCTCTTCCGATGCTTTCTTGGCTATTTTCTCTATTAAGGAAATACTTACTGTTTGTCCCTTTATAAGGCTTTCAGCTTTTTTTGCTCGAATGGCTTTTTCAGCAACCGAACCAAGTACTATCCTGCAATCTTTGCAAAGATTGCCCTCTCTCTCAAGGCAAACCGCCAAATTGATCTTGGCGATATCCGCCTTAACCCTTCCTTTCTTAGAAAAAGCACTCCCTGAATTTTTTTTCATTTCCGGCAGGCTTATCCGGGAAATCAGTTCATCCTTCTCTATCACTGTTTTGCCCACTCCGGTTATAAAATCTTCTACTAAAACTGCACGCTCTCCCCTCTTGCTGAGCAATTTTACTTCTGCACCATAGGCAATTAAAGAAGGAACAGTATCAGCAGCGGGTGAAGCATTGCAAATATTCCCAACAATCGTCCCCATATTTCTTACGGCAATTGCCGCCATCGATTTAATTCCTTCATATAAGGCAGGATATCTTTCTTTAACTTTTTCTACTCTCTCAATATGGGATAAAGGAACGGCTGCCCCTATCTTTAGTCCGAAAGCTGTATCTATAAAATTGAGTTCGGGGATATTTTTTATATTTATCAGATAATCAATCTTTAAATCGGTGGTCTTCATTTTAACCAATAGGTCAGTCCCTCCGGCTAATATTTTAGTATTCTTATCTTTATAATTATCCAACAAACTTAAGGCTTCATCTAAAGTTTTGGGAGCAAAGTATTCAAATTCCTGGGCTAAAATTTTGGTATTGCTCTGCAATTCTATCTCCTCCTTCCTTCAATTTTTGCTTCTTTTTCCTTCAAGGCTTTCAGTACTTTTTCTGGAGTAATAGGTAATTCGTAAAACCTTATCCCTATTGCATTGTATATTGCATTAGCGACTGCAGAACCCACGGAACTTAAAGCTGCCTCTCCTATCCCTTTTGCTCCAAAGGGACCGGTTGGTTCATAAGTATGGGCAGATTTCACGATAATATTATCTATTTTTGGCATATCAAGGACAGTGGGAATCTTATAATCCGTTATCATCCCGTTACATTTTAACTTACCATTGTTTAAATCATATGCGGTCTCTTCCAAAAGACTAAAACCAAGTCCTCTGCTAAAGGCACCAATGATCTGTCCTTCCCATAAATCTGGATTAATGATAGTCCCTGAGTCACCCATTATGACTGCTCGGGGTATTTTAATTTCTCCGGTCTTGGTATTTACTTCTACTTCTACAAAGTGGGTAATAAAACAGGGGGGGCAGTTTTTTTGCCTAAGGGTAGCGGTATAAGAAATAGTCCCCCAACTGGTAATATGGGCATGTTCCGCAATTTCCCCGACGGTCATATAATTGGTAGGAATTTCTCGGGGATAGATGATTGCTTGATCCAATTTTTTATTATAAGTTAACTCCAGATTTTCCGGTAAATCTTTAAAAAGGGTTGCGGCATAATTCAGAAGCATTTCTTTCACTTTTTCAGCGACATACTTTACTGCTCCACAACCACAATATATCCCCCGAGTAGCGTGTGTATTGACGTCAAAAACAGTAGATCTGGTATCTATCTCATTATATATGCCTACTTTCTCGAAAGGTACTTTTAAAACTTCGGCCACTACTTTTGCCGCAGCATCCCAGGTTCCTCCCCCATGATCCATCAGAGCAGTTAATACATCCACTGAACCATCTTCATTAATTTTAATGGTCGCACCCGAATAATCTATCACTTCCCCCGGATTGGGACCACCGGTGCCAGAAGTGTGAAATCCTCTGGCTACTCCTATTCCCCTCTTAATATCTCCGGTTTTTTCGGTAGGCGGGATTCTTCTATTCCATCCGGCCAGTTTAGCCCCTTCAATTAACATTTCTTCCACTCCACAGCTTCGGATAATAGACCTTACCGTCGGACCCTGACCCCAGAATTCATCTCCTTTTCCCACAAAATTTTTCAGACGAAGTTCAACCGGGTCTATATTTAATTTTTCAGCCAAAATGTCCATCAAACTCTCTACCGCAAAATTTATCTGGGGGTTGCCGTATCCCTGCATAGCACAGGAAGGTGTTTTATTAGTATATATCGCCGTCCCCTCATACTTTAAATTTTTATATTTATAAAGGGAGGCAAACCATCCTGCTACACACCCCAAATAAGGATAAGCCTGAATGTTGTGGCCGCCAATTTCCACCTGAACCCGGCAATGAGCAGCCGTTAATGTTCCGTCTTTTTTAGCACCAATTTTTAAGATAGTCTTCAGGGGATATTTTGCGTGATCATAAAAATCTTCTTCTCTGGCGGTTACTAATTTCACCGGTCTTTTAGCCTTTAAGGATAGGGCAACACAAATGGGAGTAATTGAATTCATCTGAATACTTGAACCGAAAGAACCCCCCAGCGTAATTCTTTTAACATTTACTTTATTTAGAGGGATATGAAAGATATTTCCTAAGAGGATACGTACATTATGAATTCCCTGAGAGGTTGCCCAAACTGTAATCCCTCCATCAGCTTCCGGAATACACACCGTAGATTTGGTTTCCAATTGCATATGATAAATCCTCTGGGTACTAAATGTTCTCTCTACTATCTCATCTGCTTCCTTAAAACCTTTCTCGATATCACCCACTTCAACACCACGCTCACAGGCTATATTTTTTTTGGTTTCTACCTTTTCTTCTCCCAGGTAAACATGATCATATATCTGAGGTGCATCTGTTTTTATGGCTTCTTCAAGATTGATGAGTGGTTCCCATTTTTTACCCCATTCTACCTTTATCTTTTTTAAAGCTGCAAAGGCTTTTTCTTCAGTTTCTGCAGCACAGGCAGCCACTGCTTCTCCTACGTGACGAACCTTGTCTTTTGGTAAAACTGTTCTATCGCGATAGGTCTTATCAGGGATGCTAACTATGCGTTCATTATATAAAGTGTCCGGCACATCATCAGGGCCAATACAAATAGCCCCCATTTTTTCTGCCTCTTTATAATCAACGCTTTTAATTTCAGCATGGGCGTAGGGACTGCGCAGAACAACAGCAAATAATTGACCGGGAATATTTACATCAGAAGAATAAAGTTCTCTTCCGGTCACCTTACCTATATTTTTTATATCAAACCTTTTACCGATAAATTCAAACTGTTGCTTCTCCAACAAAACCACCCTCTTTTTAATAATAAACAATATTTTGTTTATTCACTTTTTCTCATTTTACAATATCATTCGAGCATCTACTACCTGTAAACCTTTTTCAAATACAAAGACAGGATTTAAGTCTATTTCACTGATCTCGGGATTCTCCTGGGAAAGCTGTGAAATTTTTAGTAATAGATCTTTAATAGCCTGTATATCTTTAGGTGCTTCTCCCCTTATCCCTTTCAATATTTTATACCCTTTTATCTCAGCAATCATCTCTTCGGCATCTCTTGCTTCTATGGGGAGGATACGGAAGGAAATATCTTTCAATACCTCCACAAAAATTCCTCCCAATCCAAACATAATGACCGGACCAAAATGAGGGTCTTGCATCATACCTATGATAATCTCTGTTCCTTGAGGAACCATTGGATATACTATTACTCCTGAAATTTTCGCCTTTTTATTATATTTTTTCGCTTTGGAAATAATTTCCTGATAAGCTGATATAGCTTCCTTTTCATTTATAATATTTAATTTTACCCCTCCGGCATCGGTTTTATGGATGATGTACGGGGAGACAATTTTCATGGTAATCGGAAAATTCATTTCTTTGGCCAATCCGCTAATTTCTTCTTCGCTCTTTATTAATTTAAAATCAGGAACAGGAATTCCATATTCCCTCAACAATTCTTTTGCCTCTGTTTCCAATAAAGAGCGTTTTTCTTTTTTGGCTTTTTGGATAATTGTATGCATCTCTTACTCCTTGTTGTTTTAGCAATCTAGTTGTAGCGACTATTTTTATATATCTTCTGAATCACTTTTGCGCATCTCTCTCCGGTTTCATAATTAGGGATTCCATATTTTTTTAATTCTCTAATCGCCTCTTCTACTAATCTGCCAGCCATAAAATTAGCAAATATAGGAACTTTTATCACTTCTTTAATCTTTCCCAAAGCAGTGGCTACCCCTGTGGAATCCATAGTAGCAGTGGGAACAAAAATAGCAATGATAGCATCATATTCAGCGGCAATAGCTTGACTGACCCGGGCAAAATTTTCCGCTCCACCATAAGCCAGTAGGTCGAAAGGATTTCCCAGGGAGACATGAGGGGGGAGGACTTCTTTTAACTTATTTCTTAAACTTTCGGAGGGTTCGGAAACTATTAATCCTGATACTTCCAATTTATCGGTAGTTAATACTGCCGGTCCCCCTGAGTTAGTAACCACTCCGATCCTATTCCCTTTGATTTTTGGGTAATAAATCAAGCCCCGGCATAAATCGAACATCTCCTCTACTCCTTCTACTCGTAAAATACCGGCTTGCTTAAAAGCAGCATCATAGATTTTATCTTCTCCTGCCAAAGAACCGGTATGGGAAGAAGTAGCCCTCATTCCGGCTTTGCTCTTCCCTGCTTTAATAACTACCATCGGTTTCTTAAGAGCCGTTTTCTTTGCCTGGGTTAAAAATTTTCTTCCTGCTTCTAATCCCTCAATATAGAGAGCAATGACTTTAGTTTGATGGTCGTCTTCAAGATATCTGATTAACTCTACTTCATCTACATCACATCGATTCCCGTAACTTACAAATTTGGAAAAACCAAAACCTAATTCTTCGGCCATCATTAAGACCGCCCCGCCTAGGGCACCACTTTGGGTGATAAAGGCAGTTTCGCCCGATAATGCTCTTACTTCTATGCTGGCAAAGAGATTACAACCGGAGTTCATTATTCCCGCACAGTTTGGACCAATGATCCTCATACCATATTTTTTGGCTATCCTCTTTATCTCTTTTTCTTCCTTAAAATTGCCAACCTCGGAAAATCCGGCAGAGATTATAACGGCTGATTTTACTCCCTTGTTTCCTAAATCTTCTAAAAGTGAGGGGATAAATTGAGCGGGAATTGCAATGATCGCTAAATCAATTTCAAAATTTTTATAATCTTTATGGACATTTACACCGAATATCTGGCCGCCAACCTGGCTTATCGGATATATTTTCCCCTTAAATCCTCCCTCCACCATATTTTTTACTATTTCATATCCGGTCTTTCCTTCTTTCATTGAAGCGAAAATGGCTACCGAATGAGGGTTAAAAAAATTTTCCATGCTTTTCATTTGACCATTCCTTCTGCTATTTCGTAACCTGCACAAAAAGCAGCAATATTTTTATCCAGTTCGCGGTGAATATTTTCCCTTAATATAATCATAACCGATTCTTTATTAAATGAAGCGACAAAAGAGAGAGCGCCCAGCAAGACAATATTTTCTGCAATGGGAAGGCCTTTCTCTTTCGCTATTTTTGCGGCATCTATCCTGATTATCTTTGCTTTTGCTTTTTTAAATAATCCTACGATCTCCTCATCTTGAGGATACTTTTCGGGATGGGACATCATATCAATAGGATAGATCATTTTTCTATTTAAAATAACAGTCCCTCCCGGTTTGACAAATTCTAAACTTTTCAATCCTTCGGATAATTCCACTACTACTATTATATCAGAAGATAGAGGAGGAATCCTCGACCCAAACACCTTGCCTATCCTAACTTCACAATGAACCGGACCACCTCTCTGAGCCATACCCACTTCTTTAAAAAATTTAACTTTCTCACCTTTTTTTAATCCATAATCAGCAATAATTTGCCCTAATTTTATTACTCCCTGTCCACCTAATCCGATTAAATAAAAATTATTTTCCATCTTTTATTACCTCTATCGCCCTTGTTGGACAAGTTAATTCACATAACCCGCAGCCAAAACAGGCTGAAGTGATTTCCATATACGCTTTATGATTGGCGCTTTTAGGATGAAATGCCATCGCCGGACAAGCTAAAGAATTCAAACATATCCTGCATCCGGAACATTTATCTATATCGACTTTGCGCTGGGAGAATTTCACCTTTCTCCTTTTAGTTTGAAGGGCACACTCCCGACGAGAAACCACGACCGAAACTCCCGGATATTGAATTGCTTTCATTATTGCCTCTGTTGCTTTTTCTCCCTGATAGGGATCGACTATCTGAATATGTTCTACACCACAACCCTGACATATCTCCACAATATCGACTCTTTTGGTATTAACAGCTCCTTTTAATTGAAGTGTTCCGGGATTTTCTTCAAAACCGGTCATGGCAGTCCATCCATTATCTAAAATAATTATCGTTAAGGGGACTTTATGATAGACAGCATTAATAAGGGGAGGAATGCCGGCATGAAAGAAGGTAGAATCTCCAATAGTAGCTATCACCGGTTTTCTTATTCCTGCCCATTTAAACCCTTGAGCCAATCCTATACTCGCTCCCATAGCCACTTCAGTCCAACAGCTCTCAAAAGGTTTGCTCATGCCTAAAATGGTACATCCTATATCCCCGGTAATAATAATTTCCTCTTTTTTATATTTTAAATTCTTGATCGACCTATTCAGTGCAAAATAAGTACCCCGGTGAGGGCAGCCGACACAAAAAGAAGTAGGCCGTTTTACTTCTAATTCTTTAGCTTTTTCCAAAATATTAGGATCCTGCCCGGATTCGAGTTTTTTATTTAAAAGAGCCTCTAGGGCATCTTTTATTTTTTTAAAAGAATAATTACCTACCTGTGAAAGGGTATTATCAAATTTTCCTAAAATTTCTACTCTTGGGTTATTAAGATGGGCTATTCTCATAACCTCTGCTTCTACGAGAGGATCTAATTCTTCCAAGACCAGCACCCTATCTATTTTTTCTAAAAAAACTTTTATTCTTTCTTCGGGTAAGGGGTGAACCATCCCTATCTTTAACCAGGAGAGTTTTAGGTTATATCTCTTTAAAGCTTCCCGGAAATTTCCCTCCACCGCCCCGGTATAGATTACTCCATATTTATTATTCGGTTCAAAATGGCTTTCATTCACCTTAATCCCGGATTCGGTAATACAAGAATCGCTAATTTTGGAAGCTTCGTCCAACCTGCTAAGGGCATCCCGGTGTTGAGCCATACACCAGGCTGCTCCCGCTTTGGTATATTTGGCAATATCCCGTTCTAAGTGCGCCTCTCTTTTTTCTAAATTCAATTTTTTACCTATTTCCACATCAGAGGCCACATGGGAGATATCGGTGGTGGATCTTAAAAAAATAGGTCCACCGATTTTCTCTGATATTTCAAAGGCAAGTTTTACATAGTCTAAACACTCTTGCTGGGAAGCCAGATCGAGCATGGGAACGACCATCGATTTAGCATAATAGCGGGAATCTTCTTCGGGCATACCGGCGCTCACTCCCGGATCATCAGCTACAAAAATAACTAATCCTCCGCTGCAGCCGCTATAGGCAATAGAGGCCAAAGAATCAGCTGCTACATTCACTCCGGACATTTTCATGGTAACCAGTGCCCTTTTTCCCACCCAGGCAGCGCCGGCAGCGATTTCAAAAGCCACTTTTTCATTCGTGCTCCATTCTATGTGCATCCCCAATTCTTCTTTTTGAGGTAACAGGGTCAAGATTACCTCTGTCGAGGGAGTGCCCGGATATCCAGTTACAACTTCCACTCCTGATTCAATTATTCCTTCGGCAACTGCCTCATTACCGGTTAATAATTTTTTCAAACTCATTCCTCCTTCAGTAAGGGAAGAGTAATTGAGGCAGTGGGCAGCACTAATACTTTTGCCTCATCCCCATAATTTTTTAAAGCTTCATCCAAAACGGATTGAGCAGAATTTGCAGGCAACATTCCCATTTCAGTTATATCTTCGTCTTGAATTCCTTCTGAAATCAAATAAATTTTTGCTTTTTCTTTACACTTGGCTATTAAATATGAAATAACCCCAGAAACTACATTTTTCTCCGGGTGAGCCTTGATGCTCTTAATAATATCTTCGGGTGTTTTTTCTTTAAGATAATCGACAAAATCTTTTCCTCCTATTCCTTCATAACAGGGGGAAAGCATAATAATGGTGCTCTTCTCTTTAATGATATGTCCTATGGCTTCTAAGGTCTTGGAGGCTTGATGAAAACTAATATCCATGGGGTAACTACTGGCCAGGATGATATCCGCTTTTTCGGGAATTTCGACGCCGTAGATATCATTACATACCCTTACCCCCGCTTGATAAGCCAGGGTAGGATCCCCGGCAATGACTTTAACTATCTTGTTTTCCACATTCATAATGGTGTTGACTATCATATCTAATCCGATCATTTTGGCTGCCTCTTCCATTTCTTCCCGAACGGGGTTTCCTCTTGTTTTTCCCAAGGCAGCTTCTCCTGTTTCGACATAAAGATGGTTATGGCCGATGGTTTTTCTTGAGGATACCCCCGGTAAAATACTCTTTGCCCCTCCTCCATAACCTGCATATCGATGGGGGACTATATTACCGGTAGATATTTTTACCTCAGCTTGCACTACCTCTTTATTTACCCATAATTCATTTCCCCTCTTAGATTTCCCCAGATAAAAAAGGTTATTATCAGGGTCATGTTGACTAATCTTTACTCTTTTTAAAACCTCTTCACCTACCTTTTCTTTCACTTCTTCTTCGGTCATCTTTCTATGCTGTCCCCGGGCAATGATTACTTTTATATGATTATCGGAAATACCTCCTTTATTTAATTCATCCAGTATGGGAGGGATGAGCAGCTTATCAGGTGTAGGCCGGGTAATATCGGTACAGATCACCACTGCGCTATCTTTTCCCCGGGCAATTTTAGGAATGGTGTGGGAACCAATGGGATTTTCTAACGCCTCTCGAATTGCCTTATTATTATCTTCAACGCCTGCTACATCTTTTAATAAACAAATTTTTAATAAATTCTTGGGGGGAAGTGTGATGGGTATCTTTTCTTTTCCGTAAGGGAGAAGGAATGTTTTCATAAATTTTACCCCTTTTTTATTTTTTGAATCCTTTGGTTTTTGATAATATTTTTCGATAAAATGATAAGTATTTATTAATTATAGCAATAAAGGGATAGAGAAAAAATCTCTATCCCTTTATTGCTATTCCTTCGCTCTATTATATACCATACTTAGCTTTGAGCTCATTCCATTTTGGTGAACTCATTATCTTTGTTAAGCCTTCATTTAATAGGTTTAATAATTCAGTATCCCCTTTTCTTAAACCATAGGCATATCTTTCTTCTCCTGTTCCCCAGGTTCCAGCTTCCTTTAATCCTGGTCTAGCTTCCATTATTTGCTTAACCATGGTATCATCTTGAACAGCAGAATCGATCCTTCCATTTAAAAGGTCTTCTATAGCCAAAGTAAAGGTATCATACACTTTCATCTTTACATCTACACCATTTTTAATCAGGCTGTCTTCTATCCAGTTGGCTCCGGTAGTACCTCTCTGAACCCCTACTGTATGTCCCCCGCTCAAACCGGTAACGATATTCAGATCAGAATCTTCACGCACTACCAAAGCCCACTTGTGTTCATAATAGGGCATAGTGTAAGCAATAACCTGTGCTCTCTCTGCGGTCACAGACAACCCGGAAGCAATAAAGTCAATCTTTTTAGCATTTAGAGTAGGGATGATAGTATCCCAAGCGGTAGGTTGATGTTTGACCTCAAAACCCATCTCTTTAGCGATCCAATTGACTACTTCTACATCAAATCCTGCAGGGTTACCTTCTTTATCTATATAGGCAAAAGGCGGAAAATCGGGATCAATACCGTTAATATAAGTCTTTTTTTCTTGAGCCTGGCCGATAAGGATGCCTCCGATTAACAGAGCAAAAGTAAGAACCATAAAAATATTTACTACTATTGATTTATTTCTTTTCATTTTTTTTATACTCCTTAATAATTTATTAGAACTTTTTAAAATTATAAGAAAATTTGATTCTCTCTCTCACCTCGCTTTCTTTTTTAAAATTATTCTTTTTAAACAGTCAAGCATGTCTTCTTTCATCCACTAATCTAATATAAACAGCTTACCCTAATCCGGGAATTTTTAGTTTCTTTTCCATTATAGCCAGAAATTTGCTCACTAAAGAAACCATTGTTAGATATATAGTTCCTATTACCAAAAAAACTTCTGTATATCTGAAATAACGAGTTGCAATAATCTTTCCTGCTCCGGTCAGTTCTATACAGGTAACCATAAAGGCTAGTGATGAATATTTTACTAAATAGACAATCTCATTAGAGCAGCCTGGGAGAGCCCTTCTTAAAGCTTGCGGAAAAATAATGTAAATGATCGCTTTAAACTTACTCATCCCCAAAGCTTGGGCAGCCATCATTTGGCCGCTCTTAATTGATTGAATAGCTCCCCTGATATATTCGGAATGATAAGCTCCGCTGCATAGAACAAAACCCACCACTGCCGCTGCAAAAGGAGAAAAGTATATGCCTATAGAAGGCAGTCCGTAATAGATAATAAAGAGCTGTACCAATAAAGGGGTGCCGCGAAAAAAAACCGTAAAACTGGCACACAAAAAGGATATTATTTTATTTCCGTATACCCGTCCCCCGGCAATTAAAATACCTAAAAGTAAGCCCAAGGGGATAGAAAAAACTAATAATTTAATAGTAACCCAGGTTCCTTCTAATAAAGGAGGTAAAACTATATCTTTAATAAAATAAATTGCATTCATTTTTTTTCTGCTGACCTTCCGTATAATTCGGTTATCTTGTAAAGAAATTTTCGGGTACGTTCATGCTTGGGATTGGTAAAAAGCTTATGAGGAGACCCCTGATCTATAATTTTTCCATTCTCCATAAAGATAACTTCATTGGCTACCGAACGGGCAAATCCCATTTCGTGGGTCACTACTGTCATGGTCATCCCGTTTAAGGCTAATTTTTTTATAACCTCTAATACCTCACCAATTAATTCCGGGTCCAGTGCTGAAGTGGGTTCATCAAAAAGTATCACACTGGGGTCCATGGCTAATGTCCGGGCTATAGAAACTCTCTGTTTTTGCCCTCCGGAAAGTTGAGCTGGATATAAATAAGCTTGTTCTTCCAGGCCTACTTGTTTAAGCCCTTCTATGGCTTTTTGTCTGGCATTATCTTTCCCCATGCCCTTTACTTTAATCAGTCCTATTTCAACATTCCTTAAAGCGTTCAGGTGATCAAATAAGTTAAAGTCCTGAAAGACCATGCCAATCTTCTGACGAAATTGATTGATATTCTTTCGGGTATGAGTTACTTCTTCGTTCTCTAACCAAATCCGTCCCTTGTCCGGAATAGTCAATTGATTTATACATCGTAAAAGGGTACTTTTTCCGCTCCCTGAAGGACCGATAATAACTTTGGTTTCACCCCTTTTTATTTCAAAAGACACTCCTTTAAGCACTTCCACATTGCCATATTTTTTATAAATATCCTCAACTCTTAAGACAATAGCTTTGTCTTCTTGCATCTTTAATAAATCCCCTCTCTTTCGGTTCCATAGCCAGGAATTCTTACCTTCTTCTCTAATAAATTAAGTAACTTTACTCCTCCGTAAGTTAAAATAAGAAAAATCAAAGCACAGGTAAGAAAGATCGGCATAGGTTTAAAAGTCCGAGTAGCAATAAATTTTCCCCTGGTCATTATCTCCATTAATCCTATGGCATAAGTAACCGCTGAATCTTTTAAAATTATAGAATATTCATTAGACCATCCGGGGATAGAAATTCTCAAGGCCTGGGGTAAAATAATATGCCAAGCAGCTTTGGTTCTACTCATTCCCAAAGATAGAGCAGCCAACATCTGCCCTTCGCCCAGTGAGTGAATAGCTCCTCGAAAAATTTGTGATTGATAAGCGGCGCTTCTTAAGCCCAACACTAAAATACCGGCAGTAAAAGCCGATAAATCAAGACCTAAAGCCGCAAACAGTCCGAAATAGAAAAGAAAAAGAAGGACTAAGACGGGAAGTCCCCGGAAGAACCAGACATAAAACGAAATCAAGCCAGCACTGTACTTATGGCCATAAGCCTGGCCAATAGCCATAGGAATTCCTAAAGTTAATCCCAAGGCCAGAGCTCCTCCGACTAATCCGATAGTTACCAGAGAACCTCTTAGTAAATAAGGAAGAGCTTCATAAATGGATAAAAAATTTTCAGCCACAATTAACCCTCATTTGTTAAAATTAATACAACTTAAATGACCCTTGTCTTAATTAGCTTTAATTATTGGTTCAATTATTAAAACTCGTTTGTTCTTTTAGTTTTTTTATTATTATAATACCATTAATAGGATATAAAATCGAAAAAATCTGCTTGATAATTGTAAAATATTTTAATCTTTTATCTTTTTAGATCATAAATAACAACATCCGCAGTACTTCAAAATAGTCATCGGATTCAAATAGCAGATCAGTAGAAGAGATCTGCTCCATCCCGGGATAAAAAGATGCTCTGAATGCCTTGGTATGATTTTTAAATGATAATTTTACCTGAAAGTGCTCGGGTAATTTTATCTGACACTGATCAATATTTCCTTTTAATATTGATTCTACCCCCTCTCTAATTCTTTCCACCGCCAGCGTGGGATGGATACTGATAACTGAATTGCCTATGCCTTTATTTACTGCTACGGTTTTAATATGTTCATTTAATCTATTCGCTTCCTTACAAATTCCCTCATCTCCGCTTACAAAAACTACCGGTACCTCCATAGTAGCAGCAGCAAAACTATGGATTAAAAATTCGCTGGCATATTCCCCGTTTAACTGAATATAATTATAAGTACGGGAACTGAGGGTATGAGATAGTGGATTAGAGCTTGAACTAGCGAAAGAATGATAACCGATCATCAATACAGCTGTAAATGATCTGTCCAATTCCTGGACCATTGAAAAGGGATGTTCACTCCAACCCCGAACAAGTTTAATCCTTTGTGGCAGATTAGCTGCAATGAGATTTCTCCCGGTATCGTGAGCATCTTTAATCCAAATTTCCTCTGCTCCTGCTTTTATTGCCCCTTCACATGCGGCCTTAACTTCATCGGTCATCTGTTGGGCAAATTTTTGGTAATCAGGTTTTGATTTTTCAGTTTCATCCCAATGAGTAATACCGGTAATTCCTTCGATATCAGCGCTAATATAGATTTTCATACTAATTCTCCTTTAAAATTATTTCCCTTCGGAGTTATTATTTATCAATATAATTATAGTATAATTTTCTTCTTTTGGAAAATAATAATTTGGTAAATTTTGGTCCTTAAAAATTCTTTTTCTTTGTGTTATAATAAAATTAATAAAAAATAAAGAAGGAGGGGGAAGATGAACAATAAAAAAGAGGAATTTAAACTCTCCGGAGAAGATATTATCGAAAAAATTAAAGAAGTTATTAAAGAAGGAAATGCCCGAAGAATCATTATTAAAAATGAAGATGGCGAATCCGTTGCTGAATTTCCTTTGACCGTAGGCGCCGTAGGAGCCCTTGTTGCCCCGATATTGGCTGCTGTGGGCGCAATAGCTGCTTTACTGACCAAATGCACTATTGTAGTTGAAAAAAAATGAAGGTAAAATTAATATTTTAAGACTTTTAAAAAGTTTTGGGAATAAAGATTTTACGCATATGTTCTGATTTTTGCATCAAACTTTTTATATAAGTAATTTCATCTTCTTTTATTTCCGGTATTTTTGCTATTTCTCGAGGTTTCCAGCCTTTTTCTAAAGCCAATAAAATTAAATCCATATTTTGGTATGAAATGCCGGTTATCCCTTCATCTTCGGCAAGTCCCGGAATTATATCCGGTGAAGGAGGTTTATTGATAATTATAGCGGGAATGTTGAGATAGCGGGCAAGCTCTTTTACCTGGGTTTTATACAAATTGAGAAGCGGCATAATATCCGTAGCATCATCACAACCGTGCTTTACAAAAAATCCTATTTTGTATTCACTCTTATTGGCTGCCCCTACTACTATTCTATTTTCCCTTTCACCATAAAAATAGAGCAATAACATTCTCAGGCGGTGTTTTGTCCGATAATAAGCATTCCCTCTAGCTAGATAAGAACTGAATTCTTTGTCCTTAAACCCTGTAAGGCTTTCCAAAAAAGTAAACTTCCCGGTCTTTCTTTCGTAAAAATGAAATGCTTTTTTAATTAAAGGACCCTTTAATTTCCCCAAAGAAATAAGTTTATCCAGGGGCAAGAGCTTATAAACCCCAAGCTTTTCAAGATAAGGGGTAATATCAATTAGTTTTGTTTCGATGTTTAATTCACGGGCAAATTGTAGAGCATCTTCGGTATGCTCTTTTTTTGAATCTTTCTCCGGCATAACCAAGGCGAAAGTTTTTTTCGCACCAAGTGCCCGCACACACAAAGCGGCAATTACTGCCGAATCGATTCCCCCGCTTAATCCCAATATGGCTCCCTCTCTTTCTAATTTTTCCACATATTCCCTAATGAAACTTTCTAAATAAAGAGCCATTTTCTCAGGATTAATCTTCATTTTAAATTTTAATTTTTCTAAAAGATTGTCACTCATTAGCTTTAACTATTTTTGAAATATTTTAAGATTAATAAAAAATCTCTCTGATAAGGCTATTCAAATTTAAATCCCTTTACTTGGAAGAGTTTTAAACAAACCTCCACTACCTTTGCTTCATAGAGAATGCCTTTATTTTGAGAGATCTCTTCCAGGGCTGCATCTATCCCTAAGGCAGGCCGGTAGGGACGGTGAGAAGACATGGCCTCTACTACATCAGCCACTCCAATTATTTTTGCTTCCAGAAGGATATCCTCCCCCTTGAGGCCTTGGGGATACCCTGAACCATTTATTTTTTCGTGATGTTGAAGGACAACTTGGGCTACTGGATAGGAAAATTCTATATATTTTACGATATCATATCCCATTTGTGGATGTCCTTTAATTAAACTAAATTCTATATCAGATAGTAAGGTGGGTTTACTTAAGATTTCAGTAGGTATGCCGATCTTCCCGATATCGTGGATTAAAGAAGCTATTCTTATTCCTTCAACCTTATCTTCGGGAAGTCCCATCTCTTGGGCGATACAGATAGCCAATTGGCAAACCCGCTGCTGGTGACCGGAGGTATAAGGGTCTTTGGCTTCGATGATCCTGGACATGGTGTCAATAGTTGCATTCATGGTTTTTTTCAGTCTTTCTTCGGCTTTTATTCGATGGACAATATCCTCCTTCAGTTCCTTTGTTTTCTGTTCCACTTGTTTTTTCAATATTCCATTCAAGGCAAATATAATCGAAAGAACCGTCGCGCTCAATAGAATTATGAAAATAAGGATTATCCAGAATATTTCTCTCTCGAATATAGGTTGGCGTTCAATAGATATCCACTTTTTCAAAATCTCTTTCTTCTCTTTATCTGGAATCCTTCGGAGAGCTTTTTCCATTATGGAGTTTAAAAGAGGCCAATCTTTTCTTGTGAGTATGGATAGTTTTGTATAATATCCGGTTTCACCTGTTACATGAAGATTGGTAATTCCTTCCTTTTCAATATAATAGATAACTACTGGCAAAGTACCTACCATGGCATCTACATCACCACTTGATACTTTACGAAGTCCCTCTATTATTGAGTCTACAGGAGTTATATTTATTTGAGGATGATGCAGAGTAAAGAAATCCTCCCAGACATATCCGGAGACTATTGCTACCTTTTTACTATATAATTGTTCACTGGATTTAATTTCCGCGGAATCTTTGGTGCAAATAATTACTCCGGGAAACTCTAAATAAGGAGACGAGAAGAGCATATAATTTCCTCTTTGGGGAGTTTGGGCGGCTGCAGGAAGCATATCAACTTCTCTATTTTGAGCTTTTTGCAAGACCTCTTCCCAATCTTGACAGTAGACAACTTGAAACTCGATTCCTAATTCATTTTCAATTATTTTCATAAACTCGGCAGCTATTCCGACGTATTCCCCCTCTTCATCGGTATATTCGATCGGTGGAAAATAAGGATCAGGTGCTATCTTGATAGTTTTATGTTCAGAAAGCCACTGTATTTCTTCTTCGGTAAGTTCTATTTTTTCTGCCCAGGAGATAGAAAAAAATAAAGCAGTGATAATCAAGACACAGATCAAGCAAAATTTTATTCTATTTATCCGTTTCATCATGTCTTTTTTTCCTTACTTTATCTTCATACATATTTTCATCGGCAATTTTAATTAATTCTTCTATAGATAAAGGATTAGAAGGATTATAACAGGAAAAACCTAAACTAAAGCCAATTTTATAGGGTGCATTAAGATTTTTATTAAATTCTTTTAATTTATTATTTATTCTTTTTTTGATTAGAGGAACATCACTAAGGGAGCTATCGGGAAAAATCAATAGGAATTCATCTCCTCCCACGCGGCTAATGATGTCCACCTTTCTTAAATTTGATTTAAAGAAATTTACTGCCTCATTTAAAGCCTTATCACCCACTTTATGGCCAAAGGTATCGTTAATATATTTAAGTCCATCCAAATCAATATAGAGTAATAAGATAGGGATTTTGTGGCGCTGGGCAGTCTTGATCTGCCGTTCAAAAAGACTCAAGCCGTATCCTCTGGCATAACATCCGGTAAGAACATCAAAATAGGCTAATTTTTCCAATCTTTCTTCCAGCATTTTTCGTTCAGTGATATCAATGTAAGTGGCAATCAATGCTTTTATCTGCCCATCAATTTCTATGGGAGCAGCAGATATGGAAACGGGGAAGAACGTGCCGTCTTTCCTCTTCCTTAAAGTCTCATAATTAAAATAACCTTTTAATGATCTTTTGGTTAACTTCTTTCCTTCTTCCACTTTTGCAGGATTGTGAATTATTCCGCTATCGATATTTTTGCCTTTTACCTCTTCCAGTTGATAGCCAAACAATTTCGTAAAGCGGGGGTTGATGTTTAAGATATTGCCTTTTTCATCCATATATACCAAAGCTTCAGGGCTATTTATAAAAAGATTGGAAAACTCCTGCTGACTTTCACGTAAGGTCTCTTCGGCTTTTTTGCGTTCAACGGCAGTAGCCACCTGTTCAGAAACAAATTCCATAAGCTTAATATCTTTTTTAGAAAAAAGATAGGGTTTAATATATCTTTGAACTACCATAGCTCCTATTGTTTTATTTTTTACTTTTAAAGGAACTCCCAGCCAGTGAGTGTTCGCGGTCACTATACCAACATGCTCTAATTTAATATTTCCCTCATTTCCCATTTTCTCAATCTGTTTTTGATTGACCAGGAGAGATTGACCGTACTTTATTACATAAGCAGTTAAATTATTTGTCTGGCTTAACCTGCGAGTAGGTAAATCATTGTCTTTTTCATCTTTGTGATAAGGGAAAGACATTTCATCTTTTCCAATATCAATTAAAGCAATAAAAAAATTTGTTGCATCTATAATATTATTTAGTTCTCGATGAATTAGGGGGTAGAGCTGGTCAAGTGAGATGGTAGAATTGGTAGCTTTGGAGATATTGTATAAAACCTGATGGAGCTGCTCATCTTGCTTGCGTTCAGTGATATCTCTGTACATCCCTATCGTCCCTTGAACCTTATCGTCAAGCATCACCCTGGAAGCAGAGATAGAAACTGGGAATAAGGTTCCATCTTTCTTCTTTCGAATGGTTTCATAATTAAGATATCCCTTAGATATGGCTATCTCAACTAAATCTTTCCCTTCTTTTCTTTTATTCGGAGGGTGAATCATGCCATCATTGATATTTCTCCCTTTAATCTCCTCCAAAGTATAGCCGAAAAGCGCATTAAAGCGGGAGTTTATATTTACAACATTGCTTTCTCCATCTAAATAAACCAAAGCTTCGGGACTATTATTAAATAAACTTATAAATTCTTGTTGACTTTTCTTTAAATTGTCTTCAGCTTTTTTCCGTTCGGTAATATCCTGATATAAGGCTATGGTTCCCTGAACCTTTTTATCTATAATTACCGGGGCGGAAGAAATAAGTACCGGGACTAAAGTGCCATCTTTTTTCTTTCTAATGCTTTCATATTGGGAAATACCTTTAGGAGTCATTCCATTCTTGGTTAATCTTTCTCCTTCGGCTGTCCTATTTTTGGGATAAATCATTCCTTCATCAATATTTTTGCCTTTTATCTCTTTTAAAGTGTAACCGAATACTTGGGTAAAGTAAGGATTTATATTTAAAATACGACCCTCTTTATCATGATGCAAAGCGGCAATTGGGCTGCTGTTAAACAGGCTGGCAAACATTTTTCTGGCTTTTCTCAACTTTCTTTCTGCTTCCTTCCGCTTTGTAATATCACGTACAAAAACAATAAGTCTTGGTTTTCCTTCAATACGGACAATTTTGGTAGCAATTTCTGTGGGGAAGATAGAACCATCTTTTCTCTTGCTTATTCGAGGAACAAAAATGCCCTTGGTGGTTTCCTTGGGAGTAATAATCTTGGGCAGTTGCTTTGAAAACTCTTCGGGAACCAAGTTTTTTATGCTCAGGCCGATCATCTCTTTTTTAGGATAACCATATATCTTTGCTCCGGCTGTATTACATTCAAGTATACGTCCTTCCACTGTCTCGATAAAAACACCATCAGTAATACATTCCACCAACATTCGATATTTTTCCTCATTCTCAGTTAAGGCTTCCTCTATCTCTTGATGGTGAATTTCTGATTTTTCCAATTCAGTAATTTTCTGGTTTAATTTCCTTAATTCTTCTATTAACTGCTCTTTGGTTTTTTCTTTATCTTTCATATGTTCCATTTTATTCTTTTAAGGCTTACAGTTTTTAGCCTTCTTCCTATCCCCATATAGAATTATATGATTTGCAGATTTTATTGTCCCCTGCTCCTTACTTAGAATAAGCCTTTTTAGTAGGAGGTGTAATTGGTTTTTTATAAGGCAAAGGGATATACTGAACCGAGGGACGTTTTCCTGGATTTTGAGGATAAAGGTCCATCAATTCATAAATTTCTTTGGGCATTTCACTGGACACACATAACCCTAATTTCTTTGCTTCTTCAAAGGTAATGGGATAATCATGGGTCCAGCGGCCTTCCGTCAGAACCTGAGTAAGCTTCTCCGCTTTTTCCCTGCTGCAACTATTTTCAACCAGCAGTTTTTTCACAAATGCCCTAACCTGTCGAATTGCCTTCCTGGCGATATCAGCTTGAATCATGGTTTCATCATCTATTTTATTCTTATCCTTCTCTTTTAAAACCTTTAAAATTGAGACTGCCGGATATTGTCCCAACTGGGGATCTACTGGTCCTAAAACAGCATTTTCATCCATCACAATTTGGTCGGCTGCCAGAGAAACCATGGTTCCCCCACTCATGGCATAATGGGGGATAAACACTGTCACTTTAGCCTTGTGTCTTACAAGGGCTAGAGAAATCTGTTCAGCAGCTAAAACTAATCCACCTGGTGTATGTAAAATAATATCAATCGGTAAATCCGGATCGGTTAACCTTATCGCCCGCAACACGGCTTCGGAATCTTCAATATTGATATACCTTACTAAAGGTATGCCTAAAATGCTCATTGTTTCTTGACGATGAATCAAGGCAATTATTCTTGATTTTCTATTTTTTTCAATTCGATTAATTAAAGAAATTCGAGATGTTTCCAGAGTTTTTTGCCTTAACCAGGGAGTTAATAAAGAAAAAATAAAAAATACCCAGAAAAACATACTTAGATATTCCATCTAAAACCTCCTCTTTAGCTATTCTTATATTCTATATATAATAGAGTTCTATCCCGAGCGTAATTTTATCACAGAAAGTATTTTTTATTTTCTTAAATCTTCCGAACGATCAAAAGGAATCCGATAGGTTTGCAGAATCTCTTGCTCTGTATTCTCTGCCTCTACCCGGTCTACCACGATCTGTTGACCCCATTTATCTTCTAATACAATATAAGGATCCAGGCTGTTTTCAACTTTTTCTATTAGTTCCCTTAAATTCCATATTTTTTCCCCATTAACTTTATCTACCACCCAGCTATTCACGTTTTGATAGCCTTGATTCACCTTAGCGGCCAGGGCTTTCAGTAAAACCACCACTTGTTGGCCTTCCCTTTCTGGAATATTACTATTAAGTAAAGGATAAATTAATTCTTTAGGCGCAGATTGATACCACTGAGCACCCCAGATATCCAATAAATTTTTAGTTAAAGGGCAAAGAATTAAGCCGCCATAGATATAATAAGAAGGCAATGTTTCATATTCTTCCATGGGAACAAGTTGATCCTTTTTTAAAGAACGGAATAGGTTTAAATCGAGGGATATTTTTTTGCCTTCTCTTAAAATTTCCATCCGGATATTCTCTCCAATCTGCTTTTGCTGAATGACGTAAGTCAATTGAGTCCGTTCATTAGTGCGGAATTCTATTGTGCCATCATTTCCAATACTATAATCTCCGATAGAAAGTAAAATATCACCGGTCTGTAAATTTCCGTCTGCCGGAGATCCGGGGATGATCTGATTGATCAGCACACCACTCTGTCCTTCTTCCATTTGATAATATTTTCTTAAACCTGGATTTTCCATATCCTGCAGACTTACTCCCAGACTGGGGTAGCCGTCATAATTACCATCCTGCAAATCATCAAAAAAGTGACGAATAACCGGAACCGGAACCATATACCCGATATTCTGCGAAGAAGAAATACCCTGCATTACCACACCCACAATCTTACCATCAACCAAAACCGGACCGCCGCTATTACCCGGATTGATCGCTGCATCAATTTGACCGGCTAAAAAGGAGGAAGAACTATGGACATAAGGCTGATGCTCAATTCGGGAAATAATACCTTTGGTAATACTTAACATATCACCACCCATGGGAAATCCATAGACTAAAACTTCCTGTTGGGTTTCGGGCAATTCACCAAACGATAAAGCCGGCTCTCCTGCAAAAAAAGTAGGGTCTTCTACTTTTAGCAGAGCCAGGTCAGTTAAATGTGAAACAGCAATTACTTGCGCCTGGTAACGTTCGGTGTCTCCATATTTCCGGACCTGCAAGAAAGTATGATCACTCACCACATGCGCATTGGTCAGAATAAGATTATGCTCAATAATACATCCTGAACCGGAAACACCCTGGGGTCCCCGCATGCTCCAGGGATTATAATAATCCGGAGAATTATTTACCGTATACACCTTCACAATTGCTTCCCTGACATCCACAGGGTCAGCGTATATCGAAAAGGTAACACCCAGTAGGAATATAATCATTAAAAAGAATATACTCCTGGCTTGAAATAAATTGGGTAAAAACCAATATCTTTTTATACCTCTTGAACTATTTTGTTTTTTCATCATATGTCCCTCTTTCTAAAAATTATAATCGGATAACCTATCGATAAGGCAAAATTTTTACTTATTTTAACATGAATGCCTGGCAAATTAAAACAACAAAGTGATATATTCTTCCCGATAACTTTTTTTCTCTATCACAATAACCAATAAAAGCGGCGATATCCTATCATTTGCACAATCTTTGACGAACTGCATCATAGAGAATGATTCCAGCAGCTACTGCTGCATTTAGGGATTCAGTGGAACCCAAAATAGGAATTTTTATCAACTTATCCGCTGCTTTTCTCCATAGGTCGCTTGGTCCTCTATTTTCGTTCCCAATAACCAAAGCGAAAGATTCTTTGAGGCTGACAGAATAGTAATATTTTTCACTATCCAGATCTGCTACGATAATTTTTATAGAATGATGGTTTAACCAATTAATCGTTTCCTCATCGTCAAGGCTATTTACAACCGGCAGCTGAAATAGTGATCCCATGGTAGACCTGATCACTTTTGGGTTGAATAAATCTACCGTACCCTTGGTTAGCAATACTGCCGTGGCACCTGCTGCAGCACTGGTTCGTATAATGGTTCCAAGGTTTCCGGGATCCTGCAAACCATTTACGACAACAAGCAAAGCATCTTCACCAAGTATTAACTCAGTCAATGTTATTTCTTTTTGCTCGGCTACCGCTATTATTCCTTGAGAGCTAACGGTATCTGAAATTTCTTTAAATAAATTATGGGACAACCTTAGAACCTGGCAATCTTGATTAATTTTTGGCACATTTTCTACGGTTTCTTTAACAATCAGATATTTTATTTTTACTCCCGTACTTACCGCTTCCTCAAGCAGCCTTGTGCCTTCCATGAGAAATAATCCTTTACTTTCACGAATTTTCTTTTGACTTAAGGCTTTGATTAACTTAAATATCGAATTCTCTTTGGAAGTAATATCTTTATATTGCTTCATTTATAACATAATACCTCTCTATTGATTCTCCCTCGTTCGAGCAAAACTTCCTTACCAACTAATTATAAGGTCTAAGTCTTATTCTGTAAACACGATAAAGAATCCTCTTTTTTATGAAATATCAATTAAATTTTTTTGATTTCTTTTCCCTTCTGATCTCCCATCACTTGAAATATTTTTTTTAATAGCGTAATATTGGTTTCAAGCAATCTATTATGACTACCTTAAGATTTAGGTTAGCTCTTTTACATTTTAGAGGGTTTTGTATATATTGCATTAGATAGACTCTATTTAATATTTAAAAGGAATAAAATGGAAACTTGGAAAAAAAATCTTTATGTTATATTTTTCGCTGAAATGATCGTGGTTACCGGTATGACTTTTGTAATACCCTTCCTACCTTTTTATGTAAAAGAATTAGGGATTATAAATATTGAACAGGCAGCCCGTTGGTCAGGCTGGCTAATGGGGGCTCCGGCACTGGCCATGATTATCGTATCACCCTTCTGGGGCTCTCTGGCGGATCGTGTAGGACGGAAGCCAATGATAGAGAGAGCCATGTTCGGAGGAGCTATCTCGGTATTTTTGATGGCCTTAGCAACTAACGTCTATCAATTATTGCTTATCCGTATCATGCAGGGTGTTCTAACCGGTACAATTGCCGCTTGTAATGCCTTGGTTTCTGCAAGTTCCCCTTCAAAAAAGATGGGATTTAGTCTGGGATTATTACAGACCGGATTTTTCTTAGGTAATTTTTTGGGACCTTTATTAGGGGGTGTTTCGGCTGATACTTTAGGTTTCCGAAATTCTTTTCGAATTACCGCTTTCCTGCTCTTTCTCGCCGGATGGCTAATCTTTTTCTTGGTAGAAGAAAAATTTTCACCTTCAGCCAGTAAGAAACAGACGGTCTCCTTTAAAAAAAGAGTTTCCTTACTTTTTAATAATGGGCAATTACTTGTTATGTTTTTTATACTGTTTTTAGTGCAGTTTTCGGTCCAGATTATTGGCCCTATTTTTCCTTTCTTTATGGAAACCATTGTATCAAATCCAAAAATCGTTTCTACTTTTACCGGATTAATGTTTGCTATAACCGGTTTAATGAGTGCTTTTTCTTCAATAAATGTAGGTAGGTTAATTGAAAAAAAACCGAGTAATTTCCTTTTAACCATCAGTCTTTTGGGAACAGGTCTTTTCTTTTTGTCTCATGCTTTCGTCACCAATACTACTCAGCTAATCTTATTGAGGGTTGGTTTGGGTCTTTTTTATGGAGCCATCATTCCTATTGCCAATACCATTATCGGACTTTCAACTCCTTCCGAACATCGGGGAAAAGTTTTTGGGTTTGCTAACAGTACTACCTACCTGGGTAATGTATTAGGTCCTATTTCCGGTGGATTTATAATGATAGCCTTCAGTCTGCCAGCCGTTTTCATATTTACCGGAGGCTTATTATTATTGGCAGGACTGGTTTTGCCCCTAACAGTTAATAAAATTGAGAAAACTTTGATCTGTTGACCCAATTTACCTTCCCATATCAACCTCTTATATATTCTTTGCTCAACTGATCGAATAAATAGTTAAAAAGCACGGACAGCCCGAACCCGTAAGTTGATATTCTTACTGCTGAGATAGTAGGTTCCGGTGCCGAAGGATTGGTCCCAGGCAAGGCTAACATCAAACTCAGATGAACTCCAATAGTAGTTAGATTCAAAATTACCAACTCCGGCATCTTTCAGGTTTGCGCGTATCCAATACAATTCATCTTTTGAAGGTAAAAACCAGTCATTATAACCTCCTAAAGTGCAATCTCTGCATTGGTCAGCGGCGATATCATCAGTGGTGCATTCTGCTAAAATATCCATGGTATTTTGTTTTCCGGTACCCACCAGAGAGCCGTCAGCACCTGTTATTTCGGTTTCATAACACCCCCATACAGTGCCGGTACTTTGATCACTGGGGGCAGCCTCCAGGTACCGCCAGCTTGGATCACCGGAATAATTTCCTTTGTCATAAAAAATCAGACCACCTGCCGGACCTATATCGCGGATTGAATAAGTAGTGGGAGGAGCCCACTTCGCATAGAGTATTACGCTGGCAGTCCCAATAGTATAACTGGCTTCATCAGCATAGGTAACAGTTCCCTCTGGTGTTGTCGCCCAGCCGGCAAAGGTCCAACCGGTTTTAGTAAAGGCGCATGCAATTAATTTTGCAGTAGTACCGCTGGCCATCGTCTGAACTGTCATTGTTCCCGTGGCAGCGCTATCGTTTTTGTCAAAGGTCACGGTATAGGTGCTGCTCACCCACCTGGCATAAAGCGTGAGATCATCTATTACTATATCACTATCAAAGTCCCAGACATTGATGCACCCGGATTCTTTATACCAACCACCGAAAGAGTAGTTTGTCTTCGTGGGTACGGCCGGTTCGGTGACTAATCCACCGAGCTTCACAGTTTGTGATTCTACCGCACTACCACCCTGAGAATCAAAGGTCACCATGAAGGTTTTGGTGAGAAAACAGCCGGTTAACAGAAGAATTCCCAGGATAAACAGAAAGAAAATCAGTAGACTTCTTCTCTTAAACATTTTTTCCCTCCTCAATTAATTTGTTACCCATTATTTCTTTCTTAAAGAATTCTCAATTTTTTTCTCATTCATAACGGCGAAATTTTGCTTCTTCCAGTTTTTCTAAACGCTCTTTCAAACTTTCTATTTCCCTATTCGGACAATTTTCTTCCAGCCAGTCCAACAGTACATAAGCACCGTTAATATAGGCAGTCGCTTCCATTAATCCCTTGATATGCGGATCACCTGCATTCATTTCCTCATTAAATTTTTCACACTGTTGCAGGTGAGTATTTTCGTGTGCCTTTACTGAATCAAAAATAATATAGGGTAAGCATTGTTGCATAACCCTTTCCAAAAACTCATCTTCATTTTCCATCTGGCAGGTTTCTGGATTAACCCACATCTCATCGCTATCAGAATTTGATGATGATCCGTCACTCCGCGGTGCGGGTGAACCCGTTAATATTTTATAAGCTTGATCATACACCAGTGACTCGTACTCCTTTATGGAGCTGGCAAAATCCTGAAGGTCTTTATCAAGGTAGGCTTCACAAAAAGCCAGCTCCATTAATAGGCGATCACCTACTTCGGAACAAACATCTCTGGTAGTAAAATTCCATTTTGCCACAGTTGTTTCACTGTAACCACCTAATTCAGGTGGTATGTCGATCCAATCGATTTCTTTACTTCCAGAAAAGGAATCTCCAGTGACGGAGCCCTCCCATCCAAAAGAACGATTTCTTTCCTCAGGGGAAAATATGGTTTCACTGATAACGTTTTTACTGTCCCCCTCTCCTGTCTCTTGGTAGGAATGCTTCTCTTCCTGACCAATAGTACCCGTATGACGAGTACTTTTAAAAATGGAAGTATGACCACTACAAACCGAAAAAGAGCGGGTAGTTGATTCTGAAGAAAACGCTATATAGACTGAATTTTGCACGCCAATGGTAAAATGTTCACTATCTGAAAAGTTCAGTTTCACCGAAGTATTCTTCCTTTCCGAAGGCATCTCCCAGCCATGATAGATTTCTTCAGAAGTTATAGATTTTGAACGGGTAGAACTCCCCGGTGATTTGGTTTCTTTATCGAAATGTTTTTGAATATATAAAGCATTATGTTCTTTAGTAGCTTCCTCAGGATAATCACACGTCTCTTCAACAAATTGAAGAAAACTTTCTTCTTCGCATTTATCCAGAAGATTATGACTGACTTCCTTAACGTACATATCTCCGGACATACCACAAATTTTTATGCAGATCTCCTCATTAAGAGACCGCTTGATAGAATTGTTTTCTGACTTTTCTTGATCACTATTGTCATCTTTAAAATCCTGGATTCCTGTACGAAGAATAGTGATTTCACCCTCCCAAACCTTAGCCCATGGTTTTACCAATTCCTTCTCTGAAGCAATAACAACCTTCCCTAAAGAGACAGTAAGTATTAACAATAAAAAAGAATAAATGATAAGCATACCAAGCCGGAAGTTTTTCTTCATGGCTATTTCCTCCGGTAACTATTAAATTAAAAGGTGTACCTATTTATTTTTAGAAAATTTACTTTTAACTTTTAACAAATTTTATTTGTTAAAAGTTAAATATTTAAGAACGAGATTAATAG
>Ga0209206_10000019_pt1 | contig 37004 bp, 28 predicted proteins | sample ZodSprsou2mmetaG_FD_185478 | JGI IMG/M metagenome (GOLD analysis project Ga0209206, IMG submission 185478) | Hot spring sediment microbial communities from Zodletone spring, Oklahoma to study Microbial Dark Matter (Phase II) - Zodletone Spring... ...
AGCGTCACTTGGCCCGCTGTTGCTTGCCGTGATCGTGAAGGTGACCGTATCGCCTACGTTCGGTGTTTCGTTATCAACGGTTTTGGAAACGGAGAGGTCAGCTGATTTTTGGTACCCATCACTCCCTACATTATTTTCCTGACCGGCAATCAACGCTACAGTCTCAGGATCCGTACCTGCTGTCTGAGCATAGCCTGATGGCAGCATAGATTCATCCACATCCACGATGATACTTGTTTCACTGGTATAAGCCGTATAGTATCCGTCACTATCTGTGGATACATAAAAGACATCTCCGCTGACAGGTTCTGTCAGCTGAACCGTAATGTTACTGAAACCTACCTCCCCGGCATCACGAATACCGTTACCATTGCTGTCTTCATAAATATCTCCTTTAATCTTTGTACGAGATGCATCACCCGGTTCTATAGCCAGACGTACGTATACCGGCAGCGAGCTATTGCCTATGGTATAGGTATCCAGATATGCCTTGTCTCCATCTCCACCGGAAGAAAAGTCACCCCAATTATGGTATTTATGGGCTCCTTCCCCGTTATATGAGTCCGCATGGGATAAGCCAAGATACGTACTGTCATCCCAGTAGACCTTGTTTGAGGCATCAATGGTTCCATGATCCAAAACAGCATTGATCGTCAAACCGTTATTGCCAGGTCCACCACTGGTTTCTGCGTCGGCTGCTGTGAAGTGGAACTCTCCGGTTTTAAGGACAATTTGTGCTTTATAGGCTCCATTGGGAACTGTGTTTCCGCTGTTGTCTTTTCCGTTCCATGTAACATTCTGTTCTCCCGGGACTGCCGGACCATTTAAAAATACATCCCCCAGACCAAAGTTGCCATCGTTATTTGTATCGATAATAATTGTATAGGTACCGGTGGTTGCCAGGTTTGTTGTAAAGTAAAAGTTTCCTGTATCCTGGATTGTAATGGTCTCAGAAGGAGAGATAGAATCATCCACCCCCGCATCATCAATAAATCCAAAATTGGTGATCTCCGGAAGTGTTGTCGGACGCGGATAAGAAGCTGCCGGTTTGGAGAGATAGAGTTTGTATAGAGCCTGTACATAATTTCGGTTTCCGCTGACACTAGGACATGGTGCTGCACTATTAGAATCAATACAACCACTCAGTCCGGCCACTACTGTACCATCAGCGTTGGGACTTTCCAGCCCAAGATCATTCGCTGTCAATTCATAGATATAACCCGCAAAACGGTCAAGGTTCAGTTCCCATACATAATAACTGGAAGCAAATCCCCCGTCTACCACGGCATAGAGGTTTGCACTGGTTGACGCACTTTCACTAAATGAACCTGCATCAAAAGCCCACCTATAGGCCCATACACGTCCCTGATCGATACGTGGATCCACTTCATCCGATGCATCCTGTTTGACAAAGATATCAAAACGATAAAGCGTTCTTGAACTGCCGCTTCTGTTATCAAGACGAACCTGATAGGTGCCGGAAACACCGGGTGAAAACTCATACCCGCCGGTCAGGATACCATCAAAATCATCGGAACAATCCACATTGGAGCTGCTTAATGTCGTAGAATTCAGAAGCGTTGTGCCATCTACATCATAGATTTCAATAGAGACATCATCACTGTTACTTTGACCGCACAGGTGGATATTGATAATCTCATTTTCACTTTCAATATCCACATAAATAGGCCTTTCTTTCTGCTCCAAACCTACATCAGAACTATTATAGGTACTATCCCATTGGAATAGACGCTGATTGTGGCCAACTCCTTCATTCAGTCCCATCTGCCAGGAACCTTCTGCAAAAAGAGATGTCCCAAAACTGAAAAACACAAAGCTTAGAATAGCCATAAATTTTACATACATACGGACAAGTTGCATAAATATTCTCCCTCAATATTTTTTGTGATGCAACCCGGCTGTCTGACATGAGACCCGTGGCTTTCCGTCCCATTCTCACAAATGGTTTGGCCTTTCTGATATTCTCTATTCAATTTCATCAAAATAGCTGAATTTAAGAATTACGGTGCAATTCTATCACTAGAGTGTCACTGAAATGTCACACTTCTATCGTCATAAATAAAAAGAGATAATCGTTGCGAATAAAACCTGGGTTTGACGAAAAAATTTACATATTTTTGCTATGATTTTCTAAAACAAAGTGAGATTTTGTGTATTTTTCCCGATTACTCTTATTGGTCCTATTTGCTATATCTACTCTCCTCAATGCACAGACGCAAACACTTGAACATGTTACAGTAAGGCTTGCGTGGAAACATCAATTCGAATTTGCAGGTTTTTATGCAGCCAAAGAAAAAGGATTTTATAAAGAAGCCGGCCTGGATGTAGAGATCAAAGAGTATAATCCAGAAATAGATACTGTAGAGGAAGTCCTGAATGGAACCTCTACTTATGGACTTTTCTCTTCACAACTTATCCTCAAAAGGCTATCTGGCAAGAAGGTAGTCAATCTTGCATCCTACTTCAAACAAAATGCGCTCATACTTATTACAAAACCAGAAATTAAAAGTGTAGACGATTTAAAAGGTAAAAAGGTGATGGCAACTAAAAGTGAACTTTCTAACACTAGCCTTGCCACTTTACTTCAAAATCATAATCTAAACCTAAATGATATCCATGTTGTTTCATCTACTTTTGATACAAGTGCTTTTGAAAAAGGTAAGGTTGATGCAATATCTGCATTTATTTCCAATGAGCCTTTTATACTCGATCAAAAAAATATACCTTACACTATTTTGAACCCTTCGGATGAAGGTATCTACTCGTACGATCTCGAGCTTTTTACTAGTGAGCATGAAGCTTTTACATATCCATTAAAAACAAAAAAGTTTATTGAAGCTACAAGAAAAGGATGGGAATATGCACTCTCTCATAAAAAAGAAATTGTTGATCTGATCTATGAAAAATACTCTCAAAAAAAATCCAAAGAAGCACTCCTGTATGAAGCCAAAATAACAGAAAAACTCATCAAACCATATCTTTACCACATAGGTGCTGTTGTACCTGAATTGGTACAGTTGAATACCAATATGTATGTTCAGCTCGGTATGGTCAATCCCAGCTGGAACCTTGAGGGTTTCATTTTTAATCAAAACTCCCAAAAGATCAACCTGACACCAGAAGAAGTAGCCTTTCTACAAAAACATCCCAAGATCGTTTTAGGTACAGAAAAAGAGTGGAAACCTTCTGTCATCGTCAATAATGATGGAACAATAAGCGGCTTTGATGCTGATGTACTTAAACTGATCAATAAAGTAAGTGGTGCAAACTTTACGTTGAAAGCAGGAAAATGGCAAGAGATGGTAGAGCAAGCCAAACAAAAAAAGATCGATGGACTGAGTACCAGTGCTATCCACGATGAGAGAAAAGCATACCTGAACTTTTCAGACGTATACACCAGTATGCCAAAAATGCTATTTGTATCAAAAGAAAATCCTAAAAAAATTCATTCGCTTCATGATCTAAAAGGAAAAACTATTGCCATTCATCAAGGTAACCTATTTGATGAAAAATATGCACGCCAATTTAAATCATCCAAAATTATCAAGTTTGACAAGCTCAAAGATGTCATAAAAGCGCTTATTACAGGTAAGGCCGATGTAATGATTGGTGATGGCACTACCTTTTACCTGGCAAATGAAATGGGATTACCGTACTTAAAACGTATTCACATACTCGACAAAAAACTTGATCTTGTATTTAGTGTCAGGAATGATTGGCCTGAGGCGATCAGTATTATAAATAAATCTTTAGCCTACATAGACAAAGGTCAATTTATACAATTACAATACAAGTGGTTTGGACAAGACCAAGCAACTGCACTAGATAAAAAATATCAAAAAATTTCACTCACTTCAGAAGAAAGAGCATACTTAAATGAGAAAAAAAACATCACTATCTGTGTCGATCCGGACTGGTTGCCATTTGAAAAAATCGACAAAGGCAGACATATAGGCATGAGCGCAGACTATTTCAGGTTGATCTCTTCGAGTATTGGCATGCCGATCACTTTAGTGCCTACAAAAACCTGGAGGGAGTCTCTTGATTACGCGAAAACAAGAAAGTGCGATATCCTCTCATTCTCCATGACAAGCCCTTCACGCAAAGCGTATCTCAATTTCACCGATCCCTTCCTGGATATTCCTCTGGTGATCGCGACAACCTATGATCAGTTTTTTGTTAACGATATCGAAGAGATCAAAGGAAAGAAGATCAGTATCGTAAAAGGATATGCCCTCAAAGAACGACTTCAATCCAAATACCCCGGGATACACTTCATTGAAGTAGCATCGGTTGAAGAAGGACTTACAAGCGTCATCCGCGGAGAGACTTTCGGATTTCTGGATAATCTCATAGCAATAGGATACCAGATACAAAAAAACTTTCCAGGCTCTCTGAAGATCTCCGGCAAGTTCGATGAGAAGTGGGAGCTCGGCCTCGGCGTACGCAATGATGATCCGACACTGCTTGCTATTATGAACAAAGCTATTGCCTCAATCGATGAAAAAACAAAACAGGAGATTAACAACAGTTGGTTCTCGATCAAATATGAAAATGGATTTGACTATATCCTTTTTTGGAAAATACTCACACCCCTCATTCTCATCGCACTCTTTTTGCTGGTGAGACATAGACTATTGCACAGGCATAATACTCAGCTTAAAAAAGAGGTAGATCAAAAGATAGCAGAGCTTAGACAAAAAGATAAAATACTGCTCCAAAAGCACAGGATGGCTGCCATGGGAGAGGTGCTGAGTCTTATCGCACACCAATGGAAACAGCCTTTATCAGCGATCAGCAGTACGCTTATGGGGATAAAAATAAAACTGGCAAACGGCAAGTTTAACCTTGAAGATCAAGCAGATAGAGAAAAATTTTTATCCTATCTTGAGAAGAAACATGACCGTATCAACCACTATGTAGAATTTCTCTCCGACACAACAGATGAATTTCGAAACTTTTTCAACCCCAATAAGCATAAAGAGCCGGTTTCCCTGCATGAACCTATCATTAATGCACTACAGATAATGGAGGATTCCATGAAAAACCATGGTATCAAGATTATCAAAGAGCTTCAGGTTGATACAGAGCTTATGCTCTACAAGAATGAGATCATGCAGGTAGTGTTAAACCTTCTTAAAAACAGTGAAGATCATTTTCTGGAAAATGCTGTACCTCATCCGGAAATCATCATTACAACATACAGTGACCCGGATCACTATATCCTCTGTATCTGCGATAATGGAGGAGGCATACCCCAAACGTATATCAAGCATATTTTCGATCCCTACTTCAGCACCAAACATGAAGATATCGGAACAGGGCTGGGACTTTACATGTCCAAAATGATCATTGAAGAGCACCATGGCGGCCTGCTCAAAATGTACAACACTGAAGAGGGGGCCTGTTTTGAGATCCTCTTTCCAAAGGAGATATCCCGGGGATAACTGCACTTATGTTTTAAACGTGAGTTTGTATCCCATTCCGTAGAGGTTGGAGATAAGGTTCTCGGGAAGTTTTTTTCTTAGTTTCGAGACAAGGTTCCGGATATTTTTTTCACTCATTTCAATCTGGTGCGCATCAAAACAGTAGAGGATATCTTCAGCTATGCAGATAAGCTCTGCCTTCTCCATAAAAAGTTTCAGCAAGATCAATTCATACTTTGTAAGTTCAACTGCGAGATCATCTTTGAACAGCATATTCTTCTCACTGTCCCAGACGAATCCTTCTCCCAGTTGCAACATTGTTACATCAGAAACCTGATGCCCTTCTTCAATGATATTTTTACTCACATCGTCCAGTATATCTATCAACTCATCGGATTTGATCGGTTTGGTTAAAAACTGAGAAATTCCAAGGTTTATCAGAGGCACAAGAAAGTCAGCATCAGTATGTGCAGAAAGTACAATGATCTTCTGAGCACGATTGATCTCCCGTACAGATTTGCTCAGTTCTACCCCATTCATAAATGGCATCTGAATATCAGTGATCAGCAGATCATAACTTTTCTTATATTGAGCCAGATATGACTGGTAGAGCTTCAGGGCCTCTGCTCCGTCCGATGCAACTGTGACACTTTTAAAAAGGTCCTCAAAGAGTTCAGCCATATCATTACGCAGCGGTTCATAATCTTCCACCAGTAGTACAGCGAGATCTTTTGTACGGGGGAAAATCGTACAATACCTACCATAGTCAACCATTCTCTTTCCCTCCCTCGTTGGGTTATTCCTCTAAAAATCTTAACATAAAAACAAATTTGATACTCTTAATGATCTGCCTGAAGCAGTCTATATCATCCCTTCAAATATCCCATTGCCGTAGCGATGATATCATCATCGTCTTTACTCGGAGATTTCAGTACAACCCGCTCTTTGCTTTCCTCAATGAACTCGATAAAGACATTTTCCCCGTAGGATGATACTTTTGAGATACCCTTCTGGCGTGCAAGTACCTTCATCACGATCACATCGATGAACTGCTTGGTGAGCGTATCAAGCTTGCCGAACCGGTCTTCGATCTCGGCGCTGATCTCGTAGACCTCTCCGGTGCTCTCACATAAGGAGAGACGACGGTAGAGTTCAAGCCGGAGCCTGTCCTCTTCGATCAGCTCTTCATTGAGATAGGCATCGACATTGAGCTTCATATCCACATGCTGGCTGACTTCCTTGTCCTGCCCGCTCAGCTCTTTGATCGCATCTTCGAGCATACGCAGGTAGAGTGAATAGCCGATCTGTTTGATATGCCCCGACTGCGCCTCCCCTATGATGTTCCCTCCACCCCTGATCTCAAGGTCATGGAAAGCCAGTACCGCACCGCTACCCAGATCTGAGTGCGACTCCAGTGCAAGCAGCCTGCGTTTTGCCTGTTCGGTCAAATGCTCTTTGTCTGCCACGATAAAGTAGGCATACCCCTCTCTGGATCCTCGTCCTACACGCCCGCGCAGCTGGTGCAGGTCTGCGATACCGAAGTTGTCCGCACCGTCCACGATCATCGTGTTGGCATGGGGCATATGGATCCCCGACTCGACGATCGAGGTCGAAAGCAGGAGATCATACTCCCCCTCCTCAAACTTCATCATCTCCTCTTCGGTATCTTTGGCTGAAACCTTGGAGTGCAGCACCGCAATACGCAGGTTGGGAAGGATATCCAGAAGCTCTTTTTTCTTATCCTCAATCGCCGCGATCGAGTTGAAGACATAAAAGATCTGGCCGCCTCGGCGAAGCTCGCGCAGGATCGCCTCTTTGACCACCTTTTCATCATGACTCTTCACAAAAGTACGCACCCCCTGGCGCTCGACCGGCGGGGTAAGTATCTCCGAGAAGCTCTTCACCTGGGACATTGCCATATTGAGGCTTCGCGGGATGGGGGTAGCTGACATCGAAAGCAGATGCACATCGATACTGATCTCTTTAAGCGCCTCTTTCTGTTTCACCCCGAACTTGTGCTCCTCATCGATGACCACCAGTGCCAGATTCCTGAACTTCGCCTGGAGCAGGGCATGGGTTCCCACGACAATATCGATCGACCCTTCTTCAAGTCCTGCCAATACTTCGCGTTTCTGTTTGGCACTGGAAAAACGGTCCAGCTTCGCTACGGTGATCCCCTCATCCCTGAAACGCTCTTTGAGCGATTTGTAGTGCTGTGCGCTGAGCAGCGTGGTCGGTGCGATCATCATCGACTGGTAACCGTTTTTTGCCGCGACATACATCCCGTTCATCGCCACTTCGGTCTTGCCAAACCCCACATCAGCACTCAGGAGCCTGTCCATCATGCGCCCGCTTCCAAGATCTTCCAGCATCTCATGGATCGCACGTTCCTGGTCTTCTGTATGCATAAACCCCGCTTTGGACATAAAGACCGCATGCTCCTCAAGATTTGTTTTGAGCACGATCCCCTTTTTGAGATGGCGCTGTGCGGAGAGATTGATGATCTGTGAAGCGATGGCAAAGAGTTTTTCCTTGACCTTGCCTTTGAGCTTTTTGAAGCTGGTTTTACCCAGCCTGTCAAGCACAGGCAGTGTACCACTGTCGGCTACAAAACGGTCGATCACTTCCAGGGAGCTCACGGGGATCAGAAGCGAATCCTCGTTCTGATAGTACATCACGACAAACTCGCTTACCGCCCCGAGCACGTCACGCTTCTCTATCCCTTTGAAGATACCGATCCCGTGGTTCTCATGCACCACGTAGTCACCCGGTTTGAGTTCATCCAGGACCAGGCTTGCCTTTTTGACCTTTTTGCGTTTGACCGGTTTGTTCAAAGAAAGGATCAACCTGTCCGGCCCTATCAGGTTGACGATACCCTCCTGATAGACAAACGCTATCCCTTCAAAGCTGGCGAGGTCGCTCCCCCTGACGATCGATTCGTTTTTGGCAAGGATCGTGATCTTTTTATCCCGGTGGGATTCCAGGAGTTTATTGGGGTCAGCCACCTCAAGATCGCGGTACTTTTTGCTCTCCGGAATCACCGGCAATGCAAAAGAATCTCGAAGGATCAGTGGTTGCCCAAGGGCATAGATCTCATCGAGTTCTTCATCCAGCTTCGATGCCATCACAGCGCTGAACTGCTCCAGTGCACTCTCTCCCAGCTCCTCGAGGTGCCACAGCCCCAGTGAGTCGACATCCTTGACAAAAGTATCGTAGCTGCTCTGCTCCACCCTGGTTTTGAGCGCCTCGTACGCTTCCTGATCGAGTGCCAGAAAAGCGGCGGGGAAAGTGACATGGTCAAGCTCATCCTCCCCCTCTTTGGGAAGGATGCGTTTCTGTGTCGCCTCGTCGTAGTGCTGTATCGTCTCCACTTCCTCGTCAAAAAGCCCGATACGGTAGGGCTGCTTGGCATCGATCGGGAAGATATCGATGATATCCCCGCGGAAAGAGACCTCTCCTGCGCTCGCAGCGATATCGGTGAAGTGGTATCCCCAGTGATAAAGTTTCTCTTTTAGTGCGGCAAGGTCAAGTGTATCGCCAAACTCTATCGTATGCATTGCAAAATTCTCCGGCTTCGGAAAGGGGATCAAAAGTGTGCGAAGCGGGGAGATCAGCACCTTTTTCTTGCGACTTTGATGGTATGCCGCCAGGGTAGTCAAAAACCTCTGTATCTCCTCATCATAGGTGCGCAGGTCCTCCCCCGCACTGACCCGGATATCCGGAAGGACAAAACTCTCAAACCCCAGCAGGTTTGCCACATCCCGTATCCCGATCGCCTCTTTGTCATCCTTGCAGACAAGGAGTTTCTCTTCGCCAAGGTTTTCCAAATATTCGTAGATATTACTCTGATACATGACTTTCCATACTTTTTAAAAATTCTTCCACCACATAGAACGAGCCAAAGACTAAATAGTGTTCATCACTGTGAATCGTACCTTCATAATAACGATACGCCAATCCCACATTGTCCAGCGCTTTTTCGATCTCATCCAGCGTTGTTGCACGCTGAGAGTTGATCTTGATGATCTCCACACGTTTGACCTTTGGCTTGAGCGTACGCAAAACAGCCTCATAGTCTTTGTCATCCAGAGAGTTATAGATCAGCACCGTCTCCGGCTCCATCGCTTTAACGATCGCCTGCGCCGCCAAAGGGTTGTGTCCCACATCGATGCGGACATTCTCTTTGAAAGGGTAAAAACGTCCGAAAAGCTTCACACTTTTCAGATCATCGATATCATAATCAACCCCCAATCTATCCAAAGCCTCCAAAGCCACCATCGCATTTTCGATCAGGTAGGCACCCCATGACTGCTCTGCTGCAGTCTTTTCCACTTTTTCCATCAACGCTTTATGTCCGGCCCTGAACAGCGTATTTAAAAAGAGCGCTGCACCTTTTTCTTCGGTGATCTTTTTTGCCACATCCGCAACTGCTTCAAATGGCTGCGGTGCCAGCACAACCTGTGTTTGTATGCTGTTGATCTTGGTGGTAGCGATCGCTTCGATACTCTCACCTAAAAAAGCCTGATGATCGATCCCTATCGGGGTAATAATGCTAAGTTCCTTGTCACAGACATTGGTCGCGTCAAACTCCCCGCCGAGCCCCGCTTCCAGTACCATAAGATCGCATCTCTCAAAGACGACAAAAGCCAGGAGTGTGGTATACTCGAAATAGCTGAGCGCCTCGCTCATCTCCCGGCCCAGAATAGCATAGAGCTTCTGATGCGCCTGTTCCAATACCTCATCAGAGACATCTTCTCCATCAACCCAGATGCGTTCATTGAACCTGATGATGTGCGGCGAACTGTAGTGCCCCACCTTCAGCCCGCTTTTATAGGCAAGGTGCGCAAGGATACGGCCCGTTGAGCCCTTTCCATTCGTACCTACAATATGTACGGTTCTGGGCCTGGAGATATGAGGCTTGAGCAGACCATAGGCGATGTGTACCCGCTGATGGTCTATCTCTTTGTAGTAAAGCGGTTTGGCATCTAAGAAATCTTGCAAGGACACGGCGGCTAATCCCCGGATGCTTTGGCATTCAATGTACCCTTGGCGCTTACATAGGCAAGGAACTCATCCATTGCTTTTGCCAGCCCCCTTCGGATCGCTTCTATCCGTAGTGTCGATGCATCCAGTGAACTGGCATGGAAATCCGCCTCATCGATCGTGTGGATCGTCTTGCTCTCTTTGCCCTGCTTGGTTTCCATCTCGAACTTCACAGAGAGATTGACCTGGTAGCGTGTCACATATCCATCTTCATAAGAAAGTGGTGTCAAAGTACTTCCGTCATATGCAATGCGAATATGGTTCTCCGCCATCCCTTTGGGCACGACACGCCCCTTGAACCGTGTATAGACCATACGGTTCATCTCATCTTTGATGAAAGGGGCATTCTCAGGTTCCACCCTGTCTACAACGACTTCCACAGAGACATTCTCCGAAAAAGTGTTTTTGATGGTATGGGAAGAGGGTTTGTAGCCGCAGGCTGTTACTGCAAAAAGCAGTAACAGAGTGAAGAGTGAAGAGTGAAGAGTGAAGAATTTTGGTTTGTTTTTCTTTGAAAAACTTCTATTTTTCTCAATCATATAGTTCCTTCATTCTCTTAAAAATAAAAGCATTGCAACTGCAATGCAAACCTGCTACCTACTATTTACTACTTACTATCTAAACTATGCCGGTTTCACCGCAAGGTTGACCAGTTTGCCCGGTACGACGATCTCTTTGACGATCTGCATCCCCTCAAGCCACTTGGCACCTTCTTCTTTGGCTTTTGCGAGGATCTCCTCCTGGCTGGCACCGGGGTCGATCTCAAACTCTGCACGTTTCTTTCCGCCGATCATCACGACATAAAGAACACTCTCCTGCACGAAGACCTCTTCTTTGACTTCCAGTACCGCTTTGAGGTTCTCTCTTTCAAAGAGGACTTCGCTCAGTTCACTTGCCGCATGAGGGATGATCGGTTCAAGAAGGTTCAGCATCACATACATCCCTTCGCTCCATACCTCGCCGCTCTCCTGCTTGTCAAGCGCGTTCATCGCCTCCATACATGCCGCGATCAGCGTGTTGAAGGCAAAGGTCTTCTCGTAGACATCGGCCGACTTCTGCAGCGCTTCATAGACCTTTTGACGTGCCAGTTTAGCCTCTTTGGAGAGTGTACCGTGATCGATCACAGGCAGTGTTTTGCCTCTCACCTTATCTGCTCTGTCATAAAGCTTTTTGATAAACCTGAAGGCACCCTCCACGGCATTGTCATTCCACTCAAGCTCTTTCTGCGGCGGCGCGGCAAAAAGGATAAAGAGCCTTGCCGTATCTGCACCGTACTCTTCGATCAGCTTGTCAGGGTCTACGGTATTTCCCTTGGACTTACTCATCTTCGCACCGTCCATGGTGACCATTCCCTGTGTCAGCAGTCTCTCAAACGGCTCATCGATATCTACATACCCGAGGTCACGGAGCACTTTTGTAAAGAACCTTGCGTACAGGAGGTGCAGGATCGCATGTTCGATCCCTCCGATATACTGGTCCACGCCCAGCCAGTAGTTCGCATCAGCCTTGTCGATACCGGTTTCGTTCCATTTTTTAGGGTTGGTCGCATAGCGGAACTGGTACCAGCTTGACTGCACAAAGGTATCGAGCGTATCAGTCTCACGCACTGCATCCTCTCCACATTTCGGACACTTGCAGTGCTTCCATGTCGGATGGTTGTCCAGCGGGTTCCCTTCACCGGTGATCTCCACATCATCAGGGAGTGCGATCGGAAGGTTCTCTATCTTTTCAGGGACAAGACCACACGATTTACAGTGGACGAACGGGATCGGTGCACCCCAATAACGCTGGCGGCTTACTCCCCAGTTACGCAATTTATAATTCGTCGTACCCTTTCCAAAGCCTGCCTCTTCAAACGTTGCGATGACCTTTGCCTTCGCCTCATAGTTTTCCAGCCCTGTAAATGCCGCTGAATCCACCAGTTTGCCCTCACCCGTATACGGCAGCGCTTCACCGCCGCTGATCACTCTTTTGACCGGAAGGCCATACTTGCTTGCAAACTCATAATCCCTCTCGTCATGTGCAGGCACCGCCATTACGGCACCGCCGCCGTACCCCGCAAGTACGAAGTTCGCTGTCCAGACCGGTATCTCCTCGCCGGTAAGCGGGTGGATTACGGTGATACCGAGCGGATATCCTTCTTTGTCTGCCTGTGCTCTCTCACGCTCACCCATATTGGCAATCGCCGTGATCTTTGCAGCTGTCTTTTGATCCAGAAGATCATGCTCTACCATATACTTCGTGATAGGATGCTCTGCCGCAAGCGCGGAGTAGCTGACCCCGTAGATCGTGTCAGGGCGTGTGGTAAAGACAGAATATTTCTCGAACTTGCCCTCAAGCTTTGCCTTGCTCTCTTCGCTCAGTTCGAAACTGAACTCCAGGCCCTGGGACTTGCCGATCCAGTTGCTCTGCATCGTGAGTACCTGGTTGGGCCATTTACCTTCAAGTGTTTTCAGATCTTCAAGCAATTCATCGGCATACTTGATGATATCGAGGTAGTACCCCGGCATCTCTTTGAGCTCTACCGGGTTGTCGCATCGCCAGCAGCACCCCTCTTCCACCTGCTCGTTCGCCAGAACGGTATGACAATCCTCGCACCAGTTGACCGTCGTTGATTCACGGAAGAGCAATCCCTCTTCAAACATTTTGATGATGAACTCCTGCTCCCACTTGGTATAGAGCGGATCACAGGTCGCAAACTCGCGTGTCTTGGAAAAAGAAAGGCCCAGGGAATTAAGCTCTTTTCTCATATAGTCGATGTTGGAATAGGTCCACTCTTTGGGGTGGCGGCCGTGCTTGATCGCAGCGTTTTCCGCGGGCATACCGAAGGCATCCCATCCGATCGGATGGAGTACATTGTACTCCTGCTTTCTGTAGTATCGTGCGATCGCATCACCTATCGCATAGTTACGCACGTGCCCCATATGCAGTCTTCCGCTGGGGAAAGGGAACATACTCAGGATATATTTTTTCTTCTGTTCCAAAGAATCGGAAGGCTCGAAGGCCTGCTCATCATCCCACTGTTTCTGCCACTTGGCTTCGATCTCGCTTGGAGTATAACGCATCAATCTCTCGCTTATCAATGATTTATAAAATTAGGGGGATTATATCCAATGTGTGGTTAGGAGGAGTTTGCAGCAGAGATAAACTCCTCCTGTGATGATAGATCGCTAGACTCAGCGGAAGGTATCGCATGCATTGATGTCACCGGTATGAAATCCTCTTCTGAACCATTCCACACGTTGTGCTGAGCTCCCGTGTGTAAAGGCATCAGGCCTGACGGTCCTACCGGCTTTTTTCTGCAGCGTATCATCGCCTATAGCGCTTGCAGCATTCAATGCCTCTTCCACATCCCCCTCTTCGATCATACCGAAATCCTTGTGTGCATGATATGCCCATACCCCGGCATAACAGTCTGCCTGAAGTTCCACTTTTACCTGCAGGGCATTGGCCTCCCTGCTCTCTCCGCCCCACTGCTGTTTGGCTTTTTGTACTTTTGCCAGGATACCCTGCAGGTTTTGGATATGGTGTCCTACCTCATGGGCCAGTACATATGCCTGGGCAAAATCCCCCGGCGCATTATGCGTGTTGGCAAGCTCCTCAAAAAACCCCAGGTCCAGATAGACTTTCTGGTCAGCGGGACAGTAGAACGGACCTACCTGTGCCGAAGCAAAGCCGCACCCGCTTTGTGTGGCACCCCGGTAAAGCACCACCGTCGGTTCTCTGTATCCCCTCAGCTGCCTCTTCCATACATCTTCTGTGCTTGCCAGTACCGTTGAGATAAACGCAGCATTCTCGTCATCCTTTTTCTGATCAACCGGCCTGGAGGCTGTCTCACCCACCCCCAGCAGGGAAAGCGGATTAAATCCGCTGAGATAGGCCACTACTCCCAGCGCGATGATCGCCCAACCGAACTTTGTCCGAAGCAAGGGTCCCAAAAGTCTGAACAGAAACAGTATTGTCCCCGCCGACATGCCTCCTCTCCCTGTACTCGCACGCCTGTCATCAACATTGGAGCTGCGTCTTTTGTCTTGCCATTTCATGATAGTGCCCTTTCAATTTCCCTCCAAATTATACCAATCAAAAGAAAATTTCCACTACAATAATAACCATAAAAACTATTGGAGTCAAATTGTGTCTTTAGCCCTTGCAAGAAAATACCGGCCTGCTACTTTCAGTGATCTTATCGGTCAGGAAGCAGTTTCTCAGACCCTCTCTCTTGCACTTGAAGGCAACAGACTCTCCCACGCCTATCTCTTCTCGGGACTCCGCGGAAGCGGGAAGACCTCCACCGCACGTATCTTCGCAAAAGCGTTGCTCTGCGAAAAAGGTGCCTCCGCGCATCCGTGCGGGGTCTGCACCCACTGTGTGATGGCCAGTGAGAACCGCCATATGGACATCATCGAGATGGATGCTGCAAGCAACCGTGGTATCGATGATATCAAAGATCTCATAGAGCACACCAAGTACAAGCCGAGCTCTGCACGTTTCAAGATCTTCATCATCGATGAAGTGCATATGCTGACCAACCAGGCGTTCAATGCCCTGCTTAAAACGCTCGAAGAGCCTCCGGCTTTTGTCAAGTTCATCCTCGCTACCACAGACCCGTTGAAACTGCCGGCTACGATACTCTCCAGAACCCAGCACTTCAGGTTCAAAAAGATCCCGCAGAACCTTGTCCAGGGGCATCTTGAGCATATCCTGAACCTTGAGCAGATCGGATTTGAAAAAGAGGCGCTGGATATCATCGCCCGTACGGGGGCGGGAAGCCTGCGAGATTCCCTGACACTGCTCGATCAGGCGATCGTTTACTCAAAAAACTATGTGGATGTTCCTACCGTGACCAATATGCTCGGTATTATCGAACCGGGCCTGCTTGAACAACTGACCCAGGATATCCTCCGTAAAGATGAGAAGAGGGTGTTGGAATTTCTCAAGATCGCATCCGACTATGAAGCGGAAATGATCCTGGATGAGCTGACCCTCTACCTGAAAGCGCAGCTCCTCTCCAAAAGTACGCTCCTGACTCCGATGATCATCGAACGCTTCTTCAGGATCATAGCCGAATCCAAAGGACTGCTTGCGCTTGGGAGTGACGGTGAGTTCATCCTGACACTCTCTCTTTTCAAAATGATGGAAGCCCTGCAGATCAAAGAGATCGATACAATGATCCAGGCACTCGAAAAAGAGATGCAGGGAGTGCAGATCACCATGCCCGCTGCACCTTCAGAAGTATCCGAGGTCGTCACGATCACGGAAGCCGACCTCGCGCCATCAAGCTATAACGGGACAGTGGAGACACCTGCAGCATCCATGGTGACTGAGGAGGCAAAGGAAGCGGTAGCGGAAATCAAAGAAAAGATCCCCGAACAGCAGCCAGAAGAAGCAACGACAGCAGAAGAAACCGGTGACAATCTAGAGGCACAAATCTATACACCTGTCCAGGAAAAGGCCGCGGTATCTGCACCTGATCCTGACCAAAAACGTTTTGATATCCTGGTCCAGAAGATCTTTGACAGGGATTTTGAACTGGGAATGTGCTTTGAGACCAATATCGAGTTTGAAAGTTTTAAAGAGGGTACGCTTACCTGGAGCTCCACAGCCCAGGGTGAAGAGAAAAAACAGCTGATCACCCACTGGGGAGTGATCAACATGTTCGTCAAAGAGCTCTTCGGGTTTGACACGAAGATTCTCAATATTGCAAAAGAACAGACCCAAAATCCGGAAGAAGAGACAAAAAAAAAATCTAATGAAACAATAGCTTTTTCGCCAGAGGAGAGCATTCATCTCTCACCGGAAGAGGAAGAGTGCAACGCCTCAGCATCGATGATTGAAGATATCGAGATGAAAAGCTCATGTATCGCTCCTGAAGCAGGCGATACCGAGGCGGCAAAAGAGAAAGATCCTTCTTCGCTACTGGAAGAACCGATGATCAAAGCCGCGATTGAATTGTTTAATCCTAAAAAAGTAAGAATTAAACGAAAATCATAAAATCATACCAATATATGATTTTTAAATGCTAACGTATACTTTCACTTTTATTGTTGCTATACAGTCCCGCTGGGTTATTGTTCGATCCAAGCTTTTGTGACAATCTTAGGATTGTCATCATGGATCTTGATCTTCTCTGCGCTGATACAAGCACCTTCTTCATCCAGCTCAAAAACAACCATCTGCAATACTCTCTTGCACTCATCGGGTACATCAAAATGGCCGCCAAGCCCTGTAAGAAAACGTCTCAAGGGTACATCTTCCCTCATTCCTATCACACCATCCCTGCATCCGGTCAGCCCTACATCTGTGATATAGCAGCACCCGTTTACTACCTGAAGGTCATCGGTCCCTACATGGGTATGGGTTCCAAGGATAGCTGAGACATCCTCACGAAGCATGTGCAGAAGTGCCTGCTTCTCACTGCTTGCCTCTGCATGCATATCGATAATGATATGTTTAAAACCTCTGGAGCGCAGCAGCGACACCTGTTCTACGATCATCGTAAAAGGGTTGTCCACCATAGGCATCGTGTAGTGCCCCATAAGGTTGAGTATCGCTACCTTTTTTCCCAGAACTATTGCCTCCAATATCCCTCTACCAGGCGCACTCTGAGGATAGTTCATCGGGCGGATAAGCGGATAGGTATCAAAAAGCTCGAAGATCTCTTTTTTATCAAAACTGTGATTTCCCCCGGTCATCATGTCGATACCGTACCCAAGAAGCTCTTTACAGTTTTTTTCAGTGAGGCCAAATCCATGAGAAACATTTTCATAATTGGCAATCGTATAATCGATACGATGTTCTTCCTGAAGTCTTTTTAGATGGCGCTTAAGCATAAGACGTCCGGGTTTACCGACGATATCACCGATAAAGCCAATACGCATATGCCTATTTACCCATGAAAGGAAGGAGTGCTGAAGCCCAGGTCAAACCGCCGCCAAATGTGTCAAGAAGCATCAGCTCACCGGTTTTAAGCCTGCCTGACTCATAGAGATCATTGATCGCCATAGGGATAGAAGCGGCAGAAGTATTCCCGTATTTATGTACGGTAACTACCACTTGGTCCTCTCTCATATTCAGTGCATCACCAACTGCTTTGATGATGCGGTAGTTTGCCTGATGCGGGATAAAGTGCGGGATGTCTTCTGCATTGATCTGGTTATATTCAAGGATATCCTTTACATCTTTGGTCAAGGTCTTGACAGCCAATTTAAAGGTCTCATTTCCCTTCATCTGTACAAAATGGAGTTTTTCATCGATCATCGCAACACTGGCAGGATGCACAGCTCCCGGAGCAGGTGTCATCAAAAAGTCTGAGTAGGAACCGTCTGCACTTGCATGCACATCAATAAACCCCTCCTCTTTTTTCTCTGTTGCAGAGATCACTGCTGCACCTGCACCGTCACCGAACAATATGCAGGTCGTTCTATCCGTATAGTCAACGATAGAGGAGAACTTTTCAGCTCCAATGACCAGAACATTTTTCTTCATGCCCGATTCAATAAATGCTTTTGCGATCGAAAGGATATAGACAAATCCGCTGCATGCAGCAGAGATATCAAATGCCTGTACATTATGTATACCGAGTTTATCGGATATGATACAGGCAGTTGAAGGCATATTGAAATGGTCCGGAGTCACTGTAGCACAGATCACAAGGTCTATCTCCTCTTTGGCTATGCCTGCACGCTCTATCGCTATTTCAGCTGCTTTTGCCCCCATATCACTTGTATATTCATCTTCTGCGGCAATATGACGTTCTTTGATCCCTGTACGCTTCACAATCCATTCATCTGTCGTATCGACCATTGTTTCAAGATCAGCATTGGAGAGGATCTTTTCGGGGACATAGGCACCGATAGATCTGAACGAAGCATATACTGGCTTAGTTGGAGACATAATTTTCCTTAACAAAATAGTGGAGAATATTCTACCATACTTTTTGGCGATAATTTCTAAAAAGGGGGGAGAAAGAGGGAAACAAGCCTAGGCTTGTTTCCGAAGGTGATAGGTTTTTAATTACTTTCGGAGAGACGTTTTTCTATCGTAGTGTTCACATCCGATTCCACATAACGTATTGCCTGGAAGATGGCATTTTTGATCGCCTTCGGGCTGGAAGCACCGTGAGAGACGATCGCACATCCTTTTAGACCCAATAGCGGCGCCCCACCGTATTCATCTTTGTCGATCTGCTTTTTCATATTGACAAATACTTTTTTCTTCATCATGAATGCACCGATCTTTGCAGGGAGCGACTTTCTGATATACTGTTTCATCAGATCGAAAACCGTTGAAACCACACCCTCGCTTGTCTTGAGCAGGATATTTCCCGTAAATCCGTCACAGACGACAACATTCACTTTCCCGTTGAAGATATCTTTTCCTTCCACATTTCCTATGAAACCTTTCAGATTCTTCAAAAGAGGAAAAGTCGCTTTTGTAAGCTCATTCCCTTTACTGTCCTCAGAACCGTTTGAAAGGAGTCCTACCGTAGGCGACTCTATCCCAAGAATCTTCTCAGCATAGGCCTCACCCATCGCACCGAACTCATAAAGGTTTTGCGGTTTACAATCCGTTACAGAACCGACATCAAGTACCAGTGTCTTGTATCTGCCCGTACTGGGCATCTGTGTAGCAAGGCCGGGTTTTGAGATCCCAGGCAAACGACCGATTCTCAGAGTAGCGGTAGTCATAGTAGCCCCGCTATGTCCAGCTGATACTACTGCATCTGCTTCCTTTTCGCGTACAAGTTCAACCGCTTTATAGATAGAAGAGTCTTTTCGTTTGAGTGCATCAGTTGCAGCATCGGACATGTCGATCACATCGCCGGCCTCAACAATTTCAATTTTATCTACATAATAGGGAGGAAGGAATGAGAGAATCTCTTCTTTATCGCCTACGAGTATAGGGACGAATTTTCTTTCTTCAAGTGCTTGAACCACACCTTCTATAATAGGCTCAGGACCGAAGTCCCCACCCATTGCATCAATTGCAATTCTGATCATTGCGATTAAGCTTTAGTTACTTTGTACTCACCTGTTGTCATGTTCATGTGGTGAGGCATTCTCCAAGTTCCATCTGCATCTTTTACAGGCATTGGAAGTGTCAATTTGTAGTGTGTTCTTCTTTTTGCTGATCTGGTTTTACTTACTCTTCTCTTAGGTACTGCCATTTTTTATCCTTTTCTATGCTAATTTAACAACGCTGGCGTTGCCTTGGAGGATCTCTATTGAAATCCTCAACTCCGTCACTTTCAAAACTCTATTTCGAAATCCTCATCACTGCTGCCACACTTTTGACAATAGTGGTAAGCACCTTTGAGTGCATTGATCTCACTCTCCAGGATATAGGTCAAATCGATGTCTCCATCTAAAAACTCAATTATATCCAAATCATCTTTATCTTCAATCATCATATCGCTGAGAGTAAGTTTCAACTCACCTTCCAGTGGATAGTCATAGCTTTGCCCGCATCTATCGCAGTCCAGCTCTGCTTTTCCACCCAAGACAGCATTCAATGTCACACGATGATATCCGCTCTTTTGAAGTGTACCACTGAGTGTGGCATCTTTCAGACTTACTTCAAAATTATTTGGCGTAGTGCCTATTTTATCAAATCGAATCTTCATGCAAACTCCTGAAAAGCTTAGCTTTTGGGAATTTAGCTTTTAGTGAATCTCTCTTTGTGCAAAGAAGAAATTGATCTCGATCTCCGCATTTTCCAATGAGTCACTTCCGTGTACTGCGTTTGCATCGATACTGTCAGCAAAATCAGCTCTGATCGTTCCAGGTGCTGCTTCTTTCGGGTTTGTTGCTCCCATAAGCTCTCTGTTTTTTGCCATTGCATCTTCACCTTCCAGTACAGATACTACAACCGGACCAGAGATCATAAACTCAACAAGCTCACCAAAGAATGGTCTCTCTCTGTGTACTGCGTAAAATGCTTCAGCATCCACACGTGAAAGTCTTGTTTTCTTTGTTGCTGCGATTCTAAGACCCGCTTCTTCAAATCTGCTGAGGATTTGACCTACAACATTTTTTGCTACTGCATCTGGTTTGATAATTGATAGTGTTCTTTCCATCCGGATATTCCTGCTTCATAAATTTTACTTCAAATCTAAAAATGAGTTGAAAGTATCGGGCGGGATTTTACCGAATTTTTTGTTAAATATAGATTAATAGGTAGTATTGAGAAAAGATCTGCATAGGAGGTTTCCCCCTATGCAGAGAGAAGATGGTCTTAGTCTTCGATTACAGGCTTTCTTGCCGCTCTGTCATCCATAGAAACAGAATCTTTAAATGGCATTTCTGCATCAGCATCGTCCATTACATAGTTGTTGCCATCAATGTAGTTACCGCCTGCAAAGTGCTCTTTATTGTCAGCTGTGAATGGCATATCCCAAGTGATACAACCCTCTGTCGGACATGCTTCAGCACATGCCGGAGTATCATGATAGCCTACACACTCAACACATTTGTCAGGATATACATAGTAGCACTCCTCACCAGTTGGGTTATCATCCTCGTCTACGATAGCTTCTACCGGACACTCATCAATACATGCCGCACAGTTGATACATAAATCATTAATCATTACTGCCATAGTTTTCTCCTAATAGTTGTTGTGAGTTAACTATAGCACAAATTTTTAAATAAATCTTTAATCTTATACTGATTTTCGAGGATTTTTTTAAATACGTACCTTAACTGAACAAATTTTTATTATAAGTGTTATTGATGATTTAAGAAGATAAATCCAGCCAGTACCCCAGAGAGGGACTGGCATTAAAAGTCATAAAAAAGTCTCTGCCTAAAGCCCCAGATAGCTTTTTATCTCTTCTACTTTGGGAGTCTGCTCCCAGGTAAAGTCACTGTCCTCTCTGCCGAAATGGCCGTAAGCAGCCGTCTTTTTGTAGATCGGTCTCAAGAGGTCAAGCTCCTCAATGATCCCTTTTGGCGTCAGGTCAAAAACTTCTTTTACACATGCGGTGATTTTTGTTTCCTCTACAACACTTGTGCCGTGGGTATTGATATAGATCGATACAGGCGCTGCGACACCGATCGCATAGGCGATCTGGATCGTTACTTTTTCACATGCACCGGCAGCCACAAGGTGTTTAGCCACATATCTTGCGGCATATGCTGCAGATCGGTCAACCTTCGTCGGATCTTTACCCGAAAATGCTCCCCCGCCGTGCGGGCATGAACCACCGTAAGTATCCACAATGATCTTGCGTCCTGTCAGCCCCGCATCACCCTGAGGACCGCCGATGACAAATCGTCCTGTTGGATTGATATGGTAAGTGATATCATCATGCATCATCTCAGCCGGTATTACCGGCTTGATCACCTCTTCGAGTACTGCTTTTTGTACCTGTTCGAGTGAAACATTGTCATGGTGCTGCGTAGAGATGACGATCGTATCGATTGCCACCGGTTTCTCATCCACATATTTGACGGAAACCTGCGCTTTCCCATCCGGGCGCAAGAATGGTACCGTACCGTTCTTTCGTACCTCTGCCAGTTTTGCAGTCAACTTGTGTGCCAGTGAGATAGGCAGCGGCATCAGCTCCGGAGTCTCTTTGCACGCATAGCCAAACATCAGTCCCTGATCGCCTGCACCGATCTCGCCGCAGGATTTATCGACTCCCTGGTTGATATCCGGACTCTGCTCACCGATCCCGTTGAGCACACCCGCGCTTCTGTAATCAAAGCCGTAACTTGCATCGGTATAGCCGATCTCTCTAACCACTTCTCTTGCGATCTCCTGCATCGGAGCATACGCCGTAGTCTTCAGTTCACCTGCAATAACACAAAAACCATTGCTCAGTAAAGTCTCACATGCAACCCTTGCATTTTTATCATGTTCAATGATATAGTCAAGTATCGCATCGGAGATCTGGTCAGCCATTTTATCGGGGTGACCTTCAGTTACTGATTCACTTGTAAAAATGTATTCGTTAGCCATTTTTCATTCCTTAACTTTTTTGTCCACTGTCACTGAACTTAAAAAAAAACTTTCCGAGTACTTTTTTAAGTTCAGCGCTTACACTCCGATGGAGTGTTCTGCTGCTACCTATCTGTATTTAAATCTCTATTCACTCTCTGGGCCAATTGCTCAGGCAAAAGTCCAAGACTCTCTTCCACCAGCTTAGTACTGCCATGCGTAATGAAAGCATCATCATACTCAAAAGTGGTTAACGAAACATCCCTGATACTCTCCTGGCTTAAAAATTCCAGCAACGCAGACCCTACTCCCCCTTTGGCTGCGGAATCGGAGAATACATACCATTTCTTATAATCAGCGCTGAGTTTTAAAAGCATCTTCTCATCGAGCGGTTTGACAAAACGCAGATCAAGGATACCGATCTTTTGCTCCATCTTCTCGGCAGTCAGCATTGCTCGCCCCACTCCGTTGCCATACCCGATAAAGAGTATATCTTCACCCTCCTGCAGCATGACAGACTTTCCAAGTTCATACAATTCACAGCTGCTGTCCGGAGCGAGAAATGCTCCTCTTGGATACCTGAAAGCACAGGGCCGGTGATACGCTTTGGCAAAGGCCATGGCTGCTTTCATACTGCTCTCGTTGTAAGGCGCAAGCAGGGTCATGTTGGGGATTGCCCTGAGATAACTTACATCAAATGCCCCCTGATGTGTTTCGCCGTCCTCTCCCACGATCCCTGCCCGGTCAATAGCGAATGCTACGCCAAGATCCATCAGACAGATATCGTGGATGACCTGATCATACCCCCTCTGCAGGAATGTAGAGTAGAGCGTACAGAAAGGCTTGAATCCCTCTTTCGCCAAAGGCCCCATCGAAGTGACCGCATGCTGCTCTGCGATCGCTACATCCCAAAAACGCTCAGGATACTTTTCCATCGCTGCACTGAGACCTGTACCGCTCGGCATCGCTGCGGTGACCCCCACGATCTTCTCATCCTCATCAGCCATCTCGAGAAGTGTTTCGCTGTAGATCTGAGTGGCAGATTTCGCACTGCTCTTCTTGTAGGCTTTCCCTGTCTCAAGATCAAAAGCTCCTACACCGTGCCAGTGCTCTTTGGTCCCCTCAGCGATCTCATACCCTTTTCCCTTGGTTGTCTGGGCATGAACGATCACCGGTTTTTTCAGTTTTTTGGCTACTTCAAGGGTCTCGATGAGTGTTTCGATATCATGCCCGTCGACAGGCCCGATATACTCGATCCCCATCTCTTCAAACATAATTCCCGGAGTGATCAGCTTGAAGGACTCTTCAAAACGCTTCGCCATGTAGGTCGCACCCTCGGGAAGATGTTCAAGGGCTTTTTCAACCCTCTGTTTGAACTTCTGATAGAAGGACCCTGCCATCGTCTGCGAAAGCAGTTTGCTGATCGCGCCGATCGGTTTGGCGATACTCATCTCGTTGTCATTGAGAATGATCACCACAGGGTACTTTCTGTCACCCAATTCATTGAGCGCTTCATAGACCATCCCCGCGCTCATACTTCCGTCACCGATAAATGCAACGGGAATACGCTCTTCACCTTTGAGTGCGATCGCTTTTGCCGCACCGACAGCCAGGGAGATGGAAGTAGAACTGTGCCCTGCCACATAGTAGTCATACGGAGACTCCTTTGGCTTGGTATAGCCGCTGATGCCGCCAAATGTACGCAGTGTATCGAAGCTCTCCCATCGGTCGGTCAGGAGTTTGTGTGCATAGGCCTGGTGGCTCACATCAAAAATGAAGGGGTCTTTGGTCACATCAAAAACCCTGTGCATTGCGACGATCAGATCTGCCGCACCCATGGTTGAACTTAAATGTCCACCGTTACGGCTTACAGTCTGCAGTATCTTCTCTCTGATCTCTTCGGCAAGTGCCTCAAGTTCTTCAATCGAATGCTCTTTGATATTCATTTCAACTCTTTATATACGCATTGATTATTTTTTTGGCAAATTCGATTTGACTCTCATCAAACGAGACTCCCAGCTCCTTTGCCATTGCTCTCAATGCTTTTTTTGTCACTTTTTCTGGTTTGGCAGAAGCGTCCCTGGGTGCTATAAACTCATGCAGTATAAAGGGAGAAACCTTTACACTTGCTGGGCTGACGACTTCTACTCTCTTCATACTAGGCAATGATCTCTGAAAAATGCCTGAAGAATGTACTGTTCTGCGCTTCTGTTCCGACCGTAATGCGCACTGCGTTCATCCCGTAGGAGGCTAGATCACGGATGATCACGCCTCTTTTGAGCAGTTCTTCTGAGATATAACTCGAATTGAGTGGATCATCAAACAGGTAGGTGATAAAATTCGTATAACTGTCAATATATCTGATGCCGTTTTCCTCTGCGAAGGCTTCGTATCTCTTGATCTGTTCCTGATGCAATGCAACACTCTCCTGAACAAACGTTTCATCTTTGGTCGCCTCTATCGCCACACGCAGAGAGAGCGTCGTGATATTGAACGGTGGCCTCATCTTGTAGAGCTCTTTGATCAGCGGTGCCTGTGCGATACCATACCCGACCCGCATACCGCCCAAACCGTGTGCCTTGGAAAAGGTGCCCAGATAGATCACATTGTCATACCCCAGAAGATCATTCGGTGCGATACGGTACTTCTCATCTTTGGCAGCCGCGTATTCCATATAGGCACCGTCCACTACGATCAGCGTATCATCTCCCATCGCCTCGATCAATCTGATCACATCTGCTTTGCTTGTCGCATCCCCGGTGGGATTGTTCGGGGTACAGATATAAACGACCTTCGGCCTGTACATGTTGTATGCTTCCATGAACTCTTCAAACTTGTGCTCATGGCTCATCGTCTTATAGACCTTTGCGCCCATCTGTTTTGCGTAGATCTCATACATAGCGAAGGTTACTCCGCTCATCAGCACCGAAGCGTTTTCATCAAGCACTGCACGCGAGATGAACTCCAGCACCTGGTCACTTCCTGCACCGATAATGATATTGGTATCCTCTACCTGATACTTCTTCGCAAGCGCTGCCTTAAGCTCGAACATGCTGTCATCGGGATAGAGGTGCGCGATATCGGCATGGGATCTGATCACTTTTGAGATCGCCGGGTTTGTACCGATCGGATTTTCATTGGAAGCAAGCTTCACCACATCTTTGGGTGCAATGCCGTATTCTCGCACAACCAACTCGATAGGCTTGCCCGCTTCATAGATTTTTATTCCCTTCAGTGCTTTGTTAAACTCTATATTCATCTTTTACTTCTTTTTTTGAAATTTTATACGTCATCCGCTTCATAGACATAGGAGCCTAGCACCTTGATCTTATCAGCATGTTTATCCAGGATCGGTTTGATATCTTCATCACTTTGTGCCCAAGGAACTCGATAAAGAAGATCGATTTTCCCTCAACGATATGCGACTTGATCTTCGTAAGGTTGATCTTTGACCTCTCAAAATCATTGAGGAAGTTCACCAAAGAACCCGGTGTGTTGTCAAGCTTGACCAGGAGCGAAGTCTTGTCATGCCCTGATGGCAGGTTATCAAAATTTGAGATCACAAAAAAACGCGTACGGTTGTTCGTATCATCTTCGATATTGTCAAAACGGATCGGAAGGTTGTTGATCTTCGCTGCAACTGACGGACAGATCGCAGCGGCATTCTCATCCTTCAGCGCCAGCTTTGCCGCTTTGGCTGTTGATTCTATAGGAATGTGCTCGATATCATTGAACCCCAGATCCTCCAAAAACACCCTGCACTGTCCAAATGCGATATCTTTTGAGTATATCTTATCGATCTTCTTGATATCTTCGGACAATGTGGCAAAAGAGAGATGCACGTCGATCACCACTTCAGCGATGATCTTGAGGTCATACTCATCGAAACTGCTGATCGTATCGCTCACGATCCCGCTGGAACTGTTCTCTATGGGTACCACACCAAATTTTGCCGTACCTCTTGAAACCTCACGGAACACTCCCTGGATCGAACTGATCGGAAGATAGACGCTCATCGCACCGAACTTGCTCTCTGCTGCCTGATGCGTAAAGCTGGCTTCCGGCCCCAGGTAAGCCACTGCTTCCGGAAGTTCCAGGTTGCGTGAGACCGCGAACATCTCCAAAAAAAGCGCTTCGATCGCTGCATCGGTCAACTTGCCCCTGTTTTTTGCTTTCAGACGGTTGAGGATCGCCTGCTCGCGTTCAGGACGGTAGATCGGGGCACCTGTCGTGTTTTTCAGTTGACCGACCTCATGCACAAGATCCATACGCTGATTGTACAGTTCCAAGAGCATATCATCGATCTTGTCGATATTTTGACGAAGCTCATCCAAAGTCATACTCATACTCCTTTTCAAAGCGCCTGCTACTCGGCGCTCTCCTCCATGCACTCAAGCTCTAAACGCACCTGGTCTTCATACGTTTCGCGCTTACGGATAAGTTTTACCTTATCACCTTGTATCGCAACCTCTGCCGGTTTCGGACGTGTGTTGTAGTTGCTCGCCATCGTAAAGCCGTAAGCACCGGCAGAATGGACAGCGAGCAGGTCATTATGCTCCAAAGGCGGAAGCGGCACGTTCTTCCCAAGAAAGTCCCCGCTTTCACAGACCGGTCCTACGACATCTGCCGGTGTTTTTTTATTCTCAGGTGTATCTGCCTCTTTTGCCACCGCTTCGATCCTGTGATACGCGTTATAAAGGCTTGGACGGATCAGGTCATTCATCGCGCCGTCTACGATGACGAAACGTTTCTCTTCATTGACTTTTTCGTAGAGGACCTTGGTGAGGAACACACCCGCATTGGCCACCATATAGCGTCCCGGTTCACACAAGATCGTCACATCCAGCCCTTTTGTCGCCTGGAATATCGCATCGGTATAGGCCTGCGGTGCAATCGTCTGCTCATCATCATAGACTACTCCGATACCACCGCCCACATCAAAGAACTTGATATCGATATCGATGGCCTTCAGAGAACGCACCAGATCAGCCACGATACCGCATGCCTCTGCGATAGGCTCCAATTTGGTCAGCTGCGAACCGATATGGAAGTGGATCCCTACCGGGTTGAGAAACTCCGACTTTTTCGCGTAGATATACATCCGTTTTGCCATCTCGATCTCGACACCGAACTTGTTCTCATGCAGTCCCGTCGAAATATAGGGATGGGTCTGAGGATCGATATTAGGATTGACGCGGATCGAGATACGCGCCTCTTTACCCAGTGCTTTTGCCACCATCTCCACGCGTTTCATCTCAGCTTCACTCTCAAGGTTGATCAAAAGGATATCATACTCAAGTGCCGCCCGGATCTCCTCGTCACGTTTCCCTACACCCGAAAAGATGATCTTGTATTTGCTCACCCCTGCACTGAGCGCTCTTTTTACTTCTCCGATACTGACACAGTCTGCTCCGGCACCCAGTTTTGCAAGATGCGCGATCACTGAAAGATTCGAGTTCGCCTTGACCGCATAGTTGATCAATGATTTTTTCCCTGCAAAGGCATCTTTGAGGCTGCTATACCGCTCTTCGATATAGTCAAAATCATACACGTAAAGCGGTGTGCCGTACTGCTCAGCTATCTCTTTTATATCCATGCTCATTCCCGTTTTCCTAACAATTGCCGCTTGCCTGCGACACTATTTTGCGGTGATTTTATCTAAAAATTGATTAGAAGCAAGCTTATGCTGTCCAGGCACCGTTTATGCGAAGCTCTTTGCCTCTTGACAGACATAGATATATAGCGCATAGGCAACCAGCAGTATGATCGGCAATACGGAAGCAAGCTCGGGAAGGATCGCTCCGTTATACCCCATCTTTCCCAGACCGAACAGTACCCCCCATACAATGATCGTAGCCCCCAGAGAGAGTGCAAGTGTGGTTGAAAGATTCACCATTCTTGCATGGAAAGGCAACTTGAAAAAGAGGATCAGCAGCATCGCGATCGCAAAAAGTGGCGTCACCACTTTATCATACAATGTTGCGCGAATTTTGCCTGAGTCAAGCTTCTGAGCAGAAAAAAGTCTCCAGGTATGATACGTATCGATCACGCTCAATGCCTTGCCTTCATAGAGCGACTCCATAATCTTCGGTTTGTACCCCTCCAGAGTTTCAATACTCTCTTTATATTCCAGACGGTAGCTCTGTAAAATATCATTCTCATAAAGATGCGTTTTAAGTCTTGCATCTTTTGCATCCCATCCAGTGCCGTTATAAAGCGCATACGGGGCCCTGATCGTATAACGTACCTGGTTGCCTTCAACTTTAAAGAGGGTGATATCCTCTATCCTTTTCTTTAACGGATCAAGTTTTTTTACATAGACAAATGCATCATTGTATTTAAAGAACAGATCCTTCACCTGATAGTCATTGTATTCGTTTTTAAGCAAGTGGGAGGCTTTGTCCTTGGCATAGGAGAACTCCGTCGTATGAAGCACCATAAAGATCATATAGACGATAAGGGAGACTGCAAGAATAGGCGTAAAAAGTTTTTTATTGCTGAAGCCAAACGCATGCAGCGCCACCATATTGCTGTTTTTTACCATCATGACCTTTGTAATGATCACTGCAAACACCATAGCCAGAGGGTAAAGCAGCGTGATCGCCTCTTCCCATTTATAAAATATATAGTGCAACTGGTAGGTACCGAGTTTTTCAAGCTTTGAAAACTGCTGAAAATAATCTATCACCAAAAAGACCAGGGAGAGGCCCAAAAGTATCACCAGAAGGTTTTTGAGGTAGTGTTTTCCCAGATAGGTAACGTAGAGGGGAGGAGAGAGGAGATTCATCCCAGAAGCCCTTCTATGGACTTCAGGCTGTATCTCGACTTTACCTCTGTCAATGTCTCTGTCGTCAGTTTCATACAGGCTTCAGCCGTATGGGAGATCAACCGATCGAGATGCTCCTCTTCCTCTTTGCTAAAATCATGCAGCACATAATCAGCCACCTGGGACTTATGAGCAGGTTTATCCACCCCTACTCTGACACGCAGGTACTCTTTTCCGATCACTTCATCGATAGACTTGAGGCCGTTATGACCGCCATGACCGCCGCCAAGCTTGAAACGCAAAGCGCCGAAAGGGAGGTCGATATCATCATGGATCACGATAATATCTTCAATCTCTATCTTGTAAAACTGCTTTACGGCTAAAACACTTTTACCCGATAGGTTCATAAAGGTCGTCGGCTTTAAAAAGTAGTGATGGGAATATTTGAAAAGTTCACCCTGGAATGAAGCTTTGGAGAGGTCTCTGGCACCAAGATCAGCGACAAGTTTGTCTATGATCCTGAAACCGATGTTATGCCGTGTGTTTTCGTATTTTGATCCCGGATTTCCCAGACCAACAAAAAGTGCCACGACTTCTCCTGTTTTTTGTTCTTATAGAAGAGAAATAGAATTTCTCTTCGCTCACTTTAACTCTAAAGAGCTGAAGTTTGATTATTTTGCTTTGATCACACCACAGATCGCAACATCTGGTCTTTCCATAATGCGGCAGTTTGCCGGAGCTTCGATATCTCTGATAAGAATAGAGTCATCTCTGTCAAGATCAGTGACATCCAGGTCAAAGTTCTTAGGCATATTTTCGATTGCGCCTCTTACTCTGATTCTTCTTTTGGAGATGATAAGCACACCTTTGTTTTTAAGACCTTTCGGTGTTCCGTGTGTTACAACAGGTACGAGGAAGTCAGTCACCTGGCCAGGCACACCTACTCTCAGGTCAACATGAACGATGTCTCCTGTTACCGGGTGTAGTTGATACTCATGGATCGCTACGTTCAGCTCTTTGTCGCCAACTTTTACAGGAAGTGTAAATCCCTCTTTTGCTCTTACAGCTTTGATGAAATCACCTCTTTTGAATGCAGCATTGATGTTCTCTACACCATTTGCATAAATGTTAGCGATTAGATAACCATCTCTTTTAAGCTGTTTTGCGTTGCTTTTTCCGATACTCTCTCTAATGATACCTTCTAACATAGTTAGTCCTTACTTAAATAAAAATATTATCTACACCGAAATGTAAAATAGAAGCGGATTATATCCAGTTTTTATTAAATTGTGGTAAAAGTAAATATAGATACGCAGGTATCGCTTGCTTAACGCTTTTGCCTCCATGGCTACGCTGCGCTACGACCATTCCGGTTTCGTAGCTACAAACGACAAACTATTGTCGTTTGCTTAACGCTTTTGCCTCCATGGCTACGCTGCGCTACGACCATTCCGGTTTCGTAGCTACAAACGACAAACTATTGTCGTTTGCTTAACGCTACTCATCCTTGAAGCCGATAACGTCTTCTGGGGTGCTTTTGTTCTCTTCTCTCACGATCGAACCGCGCCCGACCCCTTGCATCTTCAGTTTAAGGTCAGATGGATTGGAAGCATACTCCAGAGCTATTTCGTCGGTGATTTTATCTGCTTTGATCAGGTCAAGCAGGTGCTGGTCAAAGGTCTGGGTCCCGTAGATATCTTTCCCTTCAAAGAGTGCATCGGGGATCTCATAGTCACGGTTTTCCATGATCAACTGTTCGATTCTGGCAGTCTTTTTCAATATTTCAATCCCTGCCATCCGGCCACCTTTTTTCGTCGGTACCAGCCTTTGGGAGATGATCCCTTCAAGTACAGAAGCAAGAGAGGCACGGATACGGTTCTGCTCCTCCTTGGCAAACATACCGACAATTCTGTCGATCGTCTCTTTGGCATCCAGAGTGTGAAGCGTAGAGAATACCAGGTGCCCCGTATTGGCCGCATGCAGTGCAATGTCGATCGTCTCCAGGTCCCTCATCTCACCCACCAGAATAATATCGGGGTCCTCTCTCAGTGCTGCTCTCAGCGCATCGGAAAAAGAGTGGGTATCCTGGCCGATGGCACGCTGGTTGATCAGGCACCCTCTGTCCTTATGGATAAACTCGATCGGATCTTCGATGGTAATGATATGCTTATTGGTCTCACGATTGATCTTATCGATCATCGCTGCCAATGTCGTTGATTTACCCGAACCCGTCACCCCTGTTACAAGGACCAGTCCGCGCTGTGCCTGGGTGAACGACTTGATCGCTTCAGGAAGCCCCAGTTCATCGATACTCAATATCTTCACCGGGATGATACGGAAAACGGCTGAAAGCCCGTCCATCTGATAGAAAAGATTCACCCTGAAACGGTGATCTTCCCCCAGTATGTAGGTAAAGTCCAGGTTTTTATCGATCTTCAGCTTCTCATACTGTTCAGCGGTAGTGATCGCTCTAGCGATACCATCAATATCCTCAGCACTCAGCTCATCTTTCCCCATCAGTTTCAGCTGACCGTTGATACGTACTCTTGTGATCGCACCTGATTTGAGGTGGAGGTCAGATCCCCCGTTACTGATCATCGTTCTTAAAAAGAGTTTGAGTTTTTCTTCCATCTAGACGCTCCTGTTTCCCGGATTTATTTGATACTTTCCAGCATCTCTTCAAATGCCTTCTCAAATGCCACAAGTCCTTCTGAAAGCAATGTCTCATAGACCTCTTCCATGTTGACACCCGCTTTTTCGACCGCTTCAAAGTGTGCATCGATGTGCGCCATATCCAAAGGCAGTTTTGCCGTAGTCTCTCGCTCTTTGATATAGTGTTCGATCGTACCGAGCGGTGCAGTATTGACCGATCTTGAAGCCAGGAGTTCTCTGATATAGTAGTCAGCGGGAAGGTCATCTCCCTTGACACCCGTACTTGCAAAAAGTGTTCTGATCTGGGGAACTTTATGTGATTCGATCAGCGTGTAGATCTTTGCAGCGTTGTAGTTCCCTACTTTGGCAGCCTCTACACCTGCTTCCTGGAGTGCGTTGTCAAGCATTCTGTCAAAACGGCTGACAAAGACAGAGACCACTGCATCGACTCTTCTGTTGCTTGCTTCGATCCCTTCTTTCATCGCCTCTACACATTTCAATGCCTGTTCAGGAGAGAAGATCAAAGTAGCATTGACGGAGATACCGTGACTCAGCAACTCCTTCATCGCTTCATATCCTGCCTCGGTAGCGGGTACTTTGACCATCACATTAGGCTCGCCGATCGCTTTAAAGAGTCTCTTGCCCTCTTCTACCGTTCCGGCAGTATCATTGGAGAGAAACGGATCCACTTCGATAGAGATATATCCATCATTCCCCTCCTCATAGTTTGCTCTCAATGCCTGTGCCGCAGTTTTGATATCATGGATCGCCAAGGCTTCGTACTTCTCCTTTGCACTCTTTCCTGCCAAAGATTCCAACTGTTCTTTATATGCAGGCGAAGAGGTGATCGCTGAAGCAAAGATCGCGGGGTTGCTTGTTGCACCGTTGATAATCCCTTTTTCTATCAGGGATGCAAATTCATTTTGCAAAAAATCTCTCTCGATAAAATCCAGCCACAACGAAAACCCTAACTCTCTATCTACCATTTCACTCTATCCTTATTATTGATTGTATCTTTCATTTTAAAATCTCCTTTTTGAACCAAGTCCAAAAAGGACTCTTCAGCAGAGGGCTCCCGCAACCTTGTTGCTCTCATGAAACCCTCATTTTCATACCTATTGTTCGTTTCGCTTGTATTCACATCACCACGAACAGAAATGTCAACTTATTGGCATGAAGGTTTCATATGTCCATTCAAAGTCATGCCAACTCCCAAGATCACTGGGCTTCTGCAGAGTCTCTGCGAGAGCATTGAGGAATGTATCTCTCTCTACCGCTTCAGCACCCAGGCCTATCATATGGTCTGTCGGCATCTGACAGTCTATAAAATCATAGCCTTTTGCAGCTAAAACATCGCTAAGCGCCTTGAATGCCACTTTCGAGGCATCTTTGACCAAAGAGAACATCGACTCCCCGAAGAAGGCCTTGCCCATGGCAATACCGTAGAGGCCGCCGACCAGTTTCCCTTCCTGATAGACCTCTACGCTGTGCGCGAACCCCTCTTCATGCAGGCGTATAAATGCCTCTATCAGTTCAGGTACAATCCATGATCCATGCTGCCCTTCCCTCGGTACCGTGGCACAGTGGCGTATCACCTTTTCAAAGTGATGGTCGAACGTCACTGTGAACCTGCCCGATCGCAAGACCCGGCGGAAAGATTTTCTCACGTAAAATTTTTCAGGGTAAAGAAGCAGCCTGGGATTGGGCGACCACCAGAGGATCGGATCTCCGGGGCTATACCACGGGAAGATCCCTTTGCGGTAAGCTGTCAGAAGCGTATGGGAGGAGAGATCGCCGCCATAGGCCAGCAATCCCTCATCGGAGGCAAACCTGGGGTTTGGGAAGTGGGCCGCCCTCAGCGGCGGCACAAAGTAGTCTTCATCAAATATCGATGACAATCACCGCTCCTCATACTCAAACTGCAACTCACCCTCTTTGAAGTCGACTTTCACCTTACCGCCTTTTTTGAGCTTGCCGAAGAGTATCTCATCCGTGAGCGACTCTTTGACCTTCTCGTCGATCACGCGGGCGATATGCCTTGCACCGTACCGCTCATCATACCCTTCTTCTGCCAGGTACTCTTTCGCTTTTCCGGTGAGTTTGACTTTTACTTTTTTCGTTTTCAGCAGTTCATTGAGCTTATCCGCCTCGATATCTACGATCTGTACCAATGCATCCTTGTTCAGAGGCTTAAACTCGATCGTGCCGCTCAATCGGTTCCTGAACTCCGGGCTGAAGAATGCGGCCAGCGCCTTGTCGGTCTTCATCGTCGTATCTTTCGTGAAGCCCATCACATTGGGCTCTTTTGTACCGATGTTCGATGTCATGATCAGGATCACGTTTTTAAAGTCACTGACCACGCCGTTGTTGTCCGTCAGTTTCGCTCCGTCCATCACCTGAAGGAGGATATTCATGATATCGGGGTGTGCTTTTTCGATCTCATCAAGCAGAAGCACCGTATGCGGGTGTTTCTTGATCATCTCGGTCAGCAGTCCCCCCTGCTCATACCCCACATATCCTGGAGGTGCACCGACCAGCCTGCTGATCGTGTGCGGCTCCATATACTCACTCATATCCAGACGCTCAAAGTGTACATGCATCGTCTCTGCAAGCTGCGTTGCCAGTGCTGTCTTACCGACACCCGTCGGACCCACAAAAAGAAACGACCCTATCGGCCTGTTGGGCGCATTGAGCCCTGCATAAGAGCGTTTGATCGCACGGCTGAGCGCTGTGACGGCCTCATCCTGCCCGATGATCTTCTCTTTGAGGTCAGACTCAAGCGTTTGAAGCTTTTGGGTATCGTCCGTACCGACCACTGTTGATGGAAGTTTCAGGCTTCTTGCCACGCTCTCTTCGATATCTCTAGGTTTGACTTTGACATTCTCACGCCCCTGCAGCATAAAGTGCGCTCCCACCTCATCAATGATATCCATTGCCTTGTCAGGGAGGAACCTGTCATGCAGATACTTCACCGAAAGATCGATCGCCGTACGCAGTGCCGCATCGGAGAAACTGATCTTGTGGTAGTCTTCGTACTTGTGCTGTACACCTTTCAGGATCGTGAAGGTATCCTCGATACTCGGCTCCTCTACATCGATCTTGGCAAACCTGCGACTGAGTGCTTTGTCTTTGTCAAAGAAGTTTCTGTACTCCGCATAGGTCGTTGCGCCGATACACTTCAGGTCGCCCCTGGCGAGGGCGGGTTTGAGCAGGTTGCTTGCATCCATGCTCCCCCCGCTTGTTGCGCCCGCACCGACCATCGTATGGATCTCATCAACAAAGAGTATCGCATTCTTCTCTTCCGTTAGCTCGGAGATGATCCCCTTCAGACGCTTTTCAAAATCGCCTCTGTACTTCGTCCCCGAAACCAGTGCGCCCATATCCAGAGCATAGACCTTGGCATCTTTGATCACATCCGGCACTTCTCCCTCGCTGATCTTGAGCGCCAACCCTTCAGCGATCGCTGTCTTACCGACACCGGGTTCTCCTACGAGCAGCGGGTTGTTCTTCTTGCGGCGGCAGAGCGTCTGCATCACTCTGGCGATCTCATTCTCACGCCCGATCACCGGATCGATCTTGCCGCTCTTTGCAAACGCCACAAGCTCCGTTGTGAACTCACTGAGAAGAGAATCCTCCTCCTTCTCTTTGCCTTTTTTGGTTTGGTTTTCAGGCTCTCTGTGCGAGATCACCTCCAGCACATCTACCCGAGCAATGTTCTCTTTTTTCATCAGGTAGACCGCATAGGAGTGCTCCTGAATAAAGATCGAGGCGATCATATCACCCACACTTGCTTCACTCCGGCCTGACGAGTGGATATGCGTCATCATATCGTTGATGGTCCTTGAAAGGGCTACCGTCTCAAAGGGTTCCACCTGATATTCAAGTTTGGGGATCGTTTTGTTGATATGCTCCAGTATCCCTTTTTCCAGTACCTCGGGGTTCGCCATAAGTGCAGAAAATATCTCTTTCCCCTCTTCGCTTCTCACGACCGCCAAAAAGACATGTTCTACAGTAAGGTACTCATGCCTGTTCTCTTTGGCATAGGCAACTGCATGCTTAAATACATCATTCAATGCCATACTTATCATAATTAACTATCCTCTTCTATTGTGGCGAGCAGCGGAAACTCATTCTGTTTCGCTTTCTGTTTGACCTGCTCGGCTTTAGTCTGCGCGATCTCAAAGCTATAGACACCACACACACCGATACCCTTTTCATGGATCTCGATCATGATCTTCTCTGCCTCCATGGCATTTTTGTGAAAGATGCTCATCAGTACATCCACGACAAAGTCCATACTCGTATAGTCATCGTTGTGCAGCAGTACTTTGAACATCCTGGGCTCTTCGAGCTCCAAACTGGTCTCTATCTCTTCTTCTATCTTTGGCATAGTATGTTAAAATTCCTGTAAGTTGATCTATAATTACCGCCATCCCGGGTGCATCCTATGGGTTCGGATTTGTTCGAAAACAGAAGTTTTCGATGGGGTAGGGAATGACGTTTATAGCTTAAATATTATACACAAAAACTTAGGAAATGCAAATGCCCTCACTCTTTATCACAGCAACAGGCACCCATGTAGGGAAAACGCACACGACACTCAAACTCATCGAAGCCTTTGCAAAAAAAGGGATCAGAGTGGGTGCATTCAAGCCAATAGAAACCGGGGTGGAAGATGAACCGCTCGATGCCAAAGCACTGCTTGAAGCCTGTCAGAGCGTCAATCCCGATTTTTCTGACCTTACCCCTGCAGATATCACCGCCTATACCTTCTCTCTGCCTGCCGCACCCTTCTGCGCGGATACCGGGCAGGAGATCAGACTGGAAAAGATCTTTGAAAAGTATCATGCACTCTCCAAGCGCTGTGATCTTTTACTGGTGGAAGGTGCGGGCGGGCTGATGGTACCTATCACTCAAACTTATAAGATGATAGACCTTGCCAAAGAACTCGCTTGCCCTGTACTTCTCGTCACCCCCAGCCGCCTGGGGTGCATCAACGATACACTGCTCTCCATAGAGGCACTGAAGTCGAGAGATATCGACTTTGAGTGGTGCGTCAATCTCCACGAAGACAGAGAGAGTTTTGCCAAAGTGACACAGCCCTACTATGATGCAGTGTACCCTGAGTGGTGGAGTGTACAGGATCAACTGAAAAA
>Ga0209206_10000021_pt1 | contig 33716 bp, 37 predicted proteins | sample ZodSprsou2mmetaG_FD_185478 | JGI IMG/M metagenome (GOLD analysis project Ga0209206, IMG submission 185478) | Hot spring sediment microbial communities from Zodletone spring, Oklahoma to study Microbial Dark Matter (Phase II) - Zodletone Spring... ...
GCTGAGGCACCTTCCTGTACGCCAAAAGGGAGTAATGAGAGTTGCTGTCCATCCGTCTCCGGCAACTGCTGTTCGTAAAAGAGGGTTGATTTTACAAAGCTTCAGAAGGTCTTATTTGAGGCCTTCTGCGATTTTGATCGTCGCCTTGTTTGAAATAAAGGTGATCATGATCCTGGCATCCTTGTTTTTCCATTCGCAGTTACTGAATCCAAGTGTTTCTGCACACCCTTCTGGCTCACCAAGCAGTTTGACAACTTCCTCATAGGACATTCCATTTTCAATCTTGTCGTAGTTTTTTTTCGTAATTTTGTTGCATCCGTTCAATAACAGGATCAAAGCAGCGATGATCAAATAGTGTTTTTTCAAGCTATTCCTTTTGTATATAAGTTTCGAATCCGCAACGACAGAAATCAGTCATATGCCTTGATCGGAGAGACATATCCGGCAGGCTTAAGTGCCAGCAGCGAGCAGTTCAGTTTTTCGAAGACGTTCTCAGCGGTATTGCCGATAACAAATCCGGCGATTCCGGTGCGCGCGACGGTACCCATCACCATGATATCCACCTTTTCATCACGGACAAATTTGTCAAGAAGCTCTGCCGCTTCTCCCCGCAGGTGGTGAACACGCTTTTTACCTTTGATATCTGCATCGGCAATCAGTACATCGAGTGCAGTGCGGTGTTCGTTCTCGATATTTGTCACTGCATCGGAAAGCTCTTTTTCTGTTACTTTCAGCCAAGGGTTGTGGCGAAGATACTCTTCGTAGGGGTACTCCCAGCAAGAGACAATATCGAGTGTCCCGCTGCAGCTGTCGGCCATACTTCGTGAATCCTGTAGTAGCCGGATGTTCAGATCACGCGCATCCTCGCTCTCCGTGATGGGATCGACCGCCACCGCCACACGGATCTTTTCTCTCGGATGGGAAATGGGCCGTGCAAGATAGAGGGCGCTCGGGCATTTTCGAAGCAGGCTCATATCAAGTGCTTTAAAGCCGCTCTCGCCGCCTGTATCTTCGGCTTCTTTGACGAGTAGGTCATATTCGTGTCGAAGCACATAGCGTGTGATCGTTACGACGGGTGAGGAGTCAGCCATCATCACTTCGCGGGTCGGTTCAACTACCTCTCCCCCGAGCGCCTTTTGTGCGTTTTTCAAAGAAGCCTCCATGCGTTCCGACAAAAAAGCCTCAAATGCTTCCTGCTGTGCCTGCAACTCTTTGGGGAGTGCGGGGTAGAGCATCAGCAGGTGCAAGGGGGCGCTGCTGTTGCGTGCCATGCTGAGCGCCTGCTTTAGCCCGTAGGTCCCTTCAGCAGAGGGATTCATTAGATAGAGAATATTTTGGTAGTGTTTCATGATGTCTTCCTTTTGCTTATTTGCTTTTCAAGTGGTTCGACCGCATTTTTCCAGCATCTCTCTAAGGTAGAAATACCATCCCCGTACCACAAAAAAGTTCTGTACGATCCAAAGCCGAGTAGTACGAGCGCAGTCAGTCCATAAAATGGTGATGTATGTATCAGCGTGATCCGTACCGAACTTTCCAAAACGTCTCTTTCGTTCTTTTGGATAGTATATGTTAATAAAACGAAATAGTCAACCTTGAAATACCCATTTAAACCAACAATCAATTCTTTAAATTTAACCGGGGATATTCTTTTTTAAGTTTGAACCAACTACTATATAAGATGAATGTAAAAGTTTTATGACGGCTGACATTCAGTCAATCATTACCGACAAAAAGGGGTGAAGTAATGGTGAATATGCATCAACTCATTTATGCGCTTTCTAGCGCATTGGACTGTGTCGGGATAGATGATATACACCATGGCAAGCGTGTAGCATACATGGCGCTTGAAACGGCAAGGGAGCTCAATGCTTCCGATAGTGATCTCATAGACCTGTTCCACCTATCGCTCCTCCATGACTGCGGCGTTCCCTCGTCCAGGATACATGAAAAACTGGTATCGACGCTTGACTGGGAGGGTGCCGAAGCGCATTGCATCAGGGGATATCATCTGCTGAAGGCTATCCCGAAGCTGAAGCACTTGAGCGATATGGTGCTTTATCATCATACGCATTTTGAGATGCTAACCCAAATTGATATCGATGCAAGGACGGCCAAACTGGCAAACTTGATATTTCTGACAGACAGAATCGATGCGTTGATCGCACAGCATATAGAAGAAAAAGCGCAGTCGATCATCACTATTGCGGAGCAGATCAAGGATGAAGTTGGGGCTCTCAAGCTGACATTTTTCGATCCGGAACTGGTAGAAGCTTTTCAGAAAGTTTCGGCCAAAGAATCGTTTTGGTTTACGTTGGATGAGGAGAATCTGCAGAGCTATTTTGAAAACTATCTGCAAGAGATTGGCAAGATGGAGATATCGCTTGGATCGATCGCCGATATTGTTCAGCTTTTTGCTGTTTTTGTTGATGCAAGAAGCCCCCATACCGCAGATCATCTGTATGATGTCGCGGGGCTTTCAAGATATATTGCCCAAAAGGCGGGATTGGACGCTGAAACGTGCGAGAAGATCCGGATTGCGGGATTGCTTCATGACCTGGGCAAGCTGAAAATACCGGATGAGATTATTGACAGGGAAATACCGCTCAGCGACAACGAGTTGAATATCATCAAGCGCCACCCTTATGAAACCTATAAAATCTTGTCGAAAATTGATGGGCTGGAGGATATCGCAAACTGGGCTGCGCAGCATCATGAAAATCTGAAAGGGACGGGCTATCCATACCATAAGGATGATATTTCACTTCCCGTGATGGTCCTGGCAGTGGCTGATATTTTCCAGGCTCTTGCACAGAACAGACCCTACCGGGAGGGGATGCACCCCAATCAGATTTTGGAGATCCTGAAGAAGAAAGCAGGGCTGGGGGAACTTGACAGATACATTGTCGAAATTATAGAGGAGAACCTCCAAAAATGCTGGGAGATCTCCATGATCAACTCTTCGCACTATGTCTGATTTTTGATATTTTTTTTGCGCGAATCATCTTTTTTTGTTACAATCAATTTATTGTGATGATTTTGAAATATATTGTTTTGTTATAGAATGCTTAGGTATGATCAGCAAAGCTGGCCATATCCGGAAATGATTTCTCAAAGGCTATCAATGAAAACAGAGTGGATCAAAAAAGCGCCCGAGAACTTTTCAGTTCGTCCAAATTTGAAGGACTACGAAAAAGAGTATAGTTCTTTTAGTTGGGAAGATGTCGCTTTACAATTTCAAGGATTGCCCTTAGGCGGGCTCAATATCGCCCATGAAGCGATAGATCGTCACGCCAATGGAGCTTTGTCAGGAAAAACCGCATTGGTGTGGCTGGGAATCAATGGAGAAAGGCGGGAATACACCTTTGCCCAGATGAAGCAGGAGAGTGCCAGATTTGCCAATGTGCTCCAGTCTCTGGGGTTGGGCAAAGATGACCGTGTGTTTACCCTTACGACACGTCTTCCGGAATTTTATATCGCAGCTATCGGTGTTTTTAAAAATCGTAGTGTGCTGTGTCCGCTTTTTGCACAATTCGGACCAGAACCCATCTTGCAGCGGATGAAAAAGGGTGATGCAAAAGCACTTTTGACAACCAAATCTGTTTTTGAAAAAAAAGTACGCCCGTTGCTGGATCAGCTCCCCCAACTTCAAACGGTTATACTGATAGACGCCATAGAGGATGAAAGCGACAAGATACGTTCTTTGAGCGCTCTGATGGCACAAGCCTCCGATCTGTTTGAGATCCCACCTACCGACCCGGAAGATATGTCTATCCTTCACTTTACCAGCGGTACTACTGGTATGCCAAAGGGTGTTGTGCATGTCCATAAAGCCATCTATATGCATTGGATGAGCGGAAAATACGTTTTGGATATGCACCCTGATGATATCTACTGGTGTACGGCCGATCCCGGGTGGGTGACCGGTACTTCTTATGGGATCATTGCTCCTTGGCTTCATGGCATCACCAATATCGTCGATGAGGCAGAATTTGATGCCACGAGGTGGTATGAGATACTGCAAAACGAAAAAGTAACTGTTTGGTATACGGCTCCAACAGCTATAAGGCGGCTTATGCGATTGGATCTCAATCCGCTAAAAGAGTATGATATCTCACGTTTGAGACTGATACAAAGTGTCGGGGAACCTCTCAACCCCGAAGCTGTTATCTGGGGAATGGAAAAATTAAAGCTGCCAATACATGATAACTGGTGGCAGACTGAAACCGGCGGCATCATGATAGCCAATCTAATATCCCAACCTATTCAGCCGGGTTCTATGGGGCGTCCGCTCCTGGGTGTTGAAGCAGCTATCATCGATCATGACAGCAACAGCGGTGTTTTTGAGATGGCAAAAACAGGCCAGAAAGGTGAACTTGCCATCAAGCCGGGATGGCCATCTATGTTCCGTGGATATTTACACGAAGATGAGCGCTATGCAAAGAGTTTTTTAAATGGATGGTATCTCACCGGGGATTTGGCCTATAAGGATGAATATGGCTATTTTTGGTTTATCGGGCGTGCTGATGATATCATCAAGACTTCAGGTCATATGGTAGGTCCATTTGAGGTTGAAAGTACACTTATGGAACACCCCGCCGTAGCCGAAGCGGGAGTGATAGGCAAGCCTGACCCTATTGTAGGAGAGTTGGTAAAAGCCTTTGTATCACTAAAGGTCGGTTATGAACCTGGCGAGGAGCTAAAGAGGGAACTGATAGGTTTTGGACGAAAAAAATTAGGTGTTGCAGTAGCGCCTAAAGAGATTGAGTTTGAAGCCAATCTTCCCAAAACCAGAAGCGGAAAGATCATGCGCAGGCTTCTGAAAGCTCGAGAGATGGGTTTGCCTGAAGGTGATATCTCTACACTGGAAGATCAAGGAGCACAACAATGAAAATAGATATTGAGATAGCCAGAGATTACTATCGTGAGATGCTGCTTATTCGTAGATTTGAAGAAAAGTGTGTAGAGCTCTATAGCCATGAACAGATCAGAGGGTTTTTGCATCTTTATAACGGCCAGGAGGCGATAGCAGTGGGGGTGATGGATGCGGCAACTTCTGATGATACGATACTGGCGACTTACCGGGATCACGGACAAGCCCTTGCGCGAGGGATCACGGCCAAGGCTATTATGGCTGAGCTGCTTGGTAAAGCAGAAGGGTGTTCGCATGGACGCGGGGGGTCTATGCACCTTTTTGACAAAGCAACTCGTTTTTATGGGGGCAGCGCCATTGTAGGAGGCGGGCTGCCGCTTGCAATAGGTATGGCGCTTGCAGACAAGATGATGAAACACAACCGTGTAACCATCTGTTTTTTTGGCGACGGCGCCGTAGCAGAAGGGGCATTTCATGAATCACTCAATCTGGCAGCCTTGTGGCATCTGCCGATACTTTTTATATGTGAAAACAACCGTTATGCGATGGGAACTTCTCTGGAACACTCGCATTCAGAACAGAATCTATCAAAAAAAGCTTCCGTTTATAAGATAATTTCCGATCAGGTGGACGGGATGGATGTGTTTGCCGTAGCAAAGGCTGCCAAAGATTCTATCGCGCAGATCAAAGATGGCAGCGGTCCTGTATTTTTAGAGTGTTTGACGTATCGTTTTCGTGCCCACTCAATGTTTGATGCCGAACTTTACCGTGATAAAGCAGAAGTAGAACAATGGAAGGAAAAAGACCCTTTGCTGGTGCTGAAAAAGAAACTTGAGGATATAGATCTGTGGTCAAAACTGGATGTCGATGAGATTGAAAAAGAGATTGGCTCGGTCATAGATGAAGCAGTGGAGTTTGCTCAAAACGGTACACTTGAACCGCTTTTCGATCTGGAAAAATTCGTATATTCTGCAGAGGTAAAATAATGAGCGAGACAATAACTTACCGCGAAGCGGTACGCGCGGCGATCCGTGAAGCAATGGAGAGTGACGAACGCGTCTTTCTGATGGGAGAGGATGTCGGACGGTATGGCGGCAGCTACGCGGTAAGCATGGGGCTTTTGGAGCAATTTGGAAGCGAGCGGATCATTGATACTCCGCTGAGCGAATCCGCTTTTACCGGTGCGGGTATCGGTGCTGCATTGAACGGTATGCGGCCAATTGTCGAGATCATGACGGTGAATTTCAGTTTTTTAGCACTTGATCAGATCGTAAACAATGCTGCAACGATGCTGCATATGTCAGGAGGACAGTTTAATATTCCGCTTGTGATCCGTATGGCAACCGGCGGAGGCAAACAATTGGGTGCTCAACATTCACGTTCCATGGAAGGATGGTATGCCCATATCCCAGGGCTAAAAATTCTTACTCCTGCAACAGTACAAGATGCCTATGATATGGTTGGGCTTGCATTGTCAGATCCTGATCCTGTCCTGGTCTTTGAGAACTCACTTCTTTATAATAACAAAGGAGCGTTGGACAAACAGGCTGTGCCGATTCCTATTGGAAAAGCTTCTATGCATCGCCAGGGAAAGGATATCAGCATCATTACCTACGGTATCAGCCTCTTTAAATCACTTGAAGCAGCCGAAATACTTTCCAAGGAAGGGATAGAGGCCGAAGTGATAGATCTGCGCTCTTTGCGCCCTATAGATGATGAGACGATCATGAGTTCTATTCGTAAAACACATCGCGTATTGATCGTAGATGAAGGATGGAAGTCAGGCAGTATCTCAGCTGAGATCATGGCGCGCATTAACGAGCAGGCTTTTTATGAATTGGATGCTCCTATGCAAAGGGTCTGTTCTGTTGAAGTCCCATTTCCTTATGCCAATCATCTTGAGCAGGCCGCCTTGCCTCAACCTGAAAAAATAGTAGCCGCCGGGCACAAACTGATGGAGGAACTATGAGTACATTTGTCATGCCGAGCCTGGGTGCTGATATGCAATCCGCAGTGCTCATGGAGTGGAAGGTAAAAGAGGGAGACAGTGTCAAAAAAGGGGATGTGATCGCAGAAGTGGAGACAAGTAAAGGAGTGATCGAAATAGAGGTATTTGAGGACGGTATCGTCGAAAAGGTCTTAGTCCCGGAAGAGACCGAAGCGAAAGTCGGAACCCCTTTGGCCATTATCCGTAGTTTGGATAAGAGTACAGAGATCGAAGAACCGGCCGGCCCCGATATGGCTGCAGAGACCAAAGAAGCAGAGCCGTCGCCTACTCCAGATCAGCCTATACCTGATGAACCTGATGAACCCGTAGAAATCCAAAGGGTCAAATCCTCTCCTCTTGCCCGTAAAAAGGCCAAAGAGTTGGGCATAGAACTGTCATCTTTGGCCGAAGGTGACAAACCCGTCCATCTTGCACAGGTTGAATCCCAAAAGGTATCCGGCACCACAGAAATGGGCGGCATGAGACAGGCGATCGCTAAAGCGATGAGCCGCTCCAATGCCGAGATCCCGCACTATTATCTTAGTACTTCTATCAATATGACAGCAGCCTTGCATTGGCTTGAAGAACTCAATAAGAACAGAGCCATCGAAGATCGTATCCTGCCCGCTGCTCTATTGATACGTGCAGTTGTGCGTACACTCCAAGAAGTCCCGCAGCTCAATGGCTTTTGGAGGGATGATGCACTGCATTTGAGTGAGGCTGTCAATCCCGGTATCGCTATAGCGCTTCGTAGGGAGGGGCTTATAACGCCGGCACTTCTGAATGCAGAGCATATGGATCTGGATGGCACCATGCATGCACTTAGTGATCTCATTACCCGTACACGTTCGGGCAAACTTCGCAGCAGCGAGATCACGCAGCAGACGATTACTATTACAAATCTCGGCGACCTTGGCGTGGAGCGTGTCTATGGTGTCATCTATCCCCCTCAGGTAGCACTGGTGGGATTTGGACGCATCTTGGATACACCGTGGGCCGAGGGGGATACGCTCAGTGTGCGCAAAGTGATGCAGGCGACACTAGCCGGAGACCACCGTGCTACAGACGGACGGACAGGAGGAGAGTTTTTGAATAAACTCGACCAGATCTTACAAACACCCGAGGAGTTGCTATGACTACCGATGAGATAAAACAGATCATCATCAGAGAGATCCTGGAGGTCGCGCCGGAGATCAACGAAGGGGATATCGATCCCGATGCGCATATCCAGCGTTCGCTTGAGATCGATTCGTTTGATTTTTTGCGTATACTTACCGCGCTCAATAACGCGATCGGTGTAGAGGTGCCTGAAGCCGATTATGGCCAAGTCGATACGCTGAACCATATGGCGGACTATTTTGTCAAACATTTGGAAAAGCGCTGAAGATGATCTGTAACGGTACAAGAACGGAATGACAGAGATATGAAGCGATGGCGACTGATCGATACCGGGTTGAGAGAGGGGGCGTGGAATATGGCAGTCGATGAGGCACTGTTGAAGTGTTACACCCCGGGAGATATGCCTATCCTGCATCTTTATCGTTGGGAGAAGACGATCAGTTTGGGACGCTTTTCGGCTCTGGAAAAGAGTATGGATATCGGGCAGTTGAAAAAAAACGATATCGGCTGTGTCCGACGCATGAGCGGCGGCGGTATTTTGGTGCACGGCAGTGATCTTTCCTATTCTCTTATTCTTCCGCGTATCAAATGCAAAGAGGGGGTGAAGGCAAATTACCGTTACTGGTGTACTTTTTTACTGCGTTTATACGAAAAACTGGGGCTAAAGGCGGATTTTGTCCAAGCCCTGGGGATGGAACAGAAACACTCCAATATCTGTCTGGCCGGATGCGAACCCTATGATATCGCCATCAAAGGCAGAAAAATCGGAGGCAATGCCCAGCGCTATACGCGCAATGCTCTGTTCCAGCACGGGAGCATACCGATAAGCCTGAATGAAACGGCATTTGCCCCGTTATTTTTGGAAGAGTCGGGTATGGAATCTGCCGCGTCTCTTCAAAAATGCGGGGTCGAGATAGGGTGCGAGACGCTTGCCGCACTCCTGGTGGATACATTTTGCGAAACCTTCGACGCAGAAGTTCTCCCGGATACATTGAGTCAAAATGAAGAACAAAATGCCATAGAGCTTTTTGAGAGGAAATATACACAGGAAGGGTGGAATCACTATGCCAAGAATCTTTACGCCTAAACCCGAATGGCTTCGCAAAAAGATCACGCCAAGCAGCCATCAGGCAATGCATCGCTTGCTGGGGGAGGGGAATATCCATACGATCTGCGAAGAGGCACTCTGCCCCAATATCAGCGAGTGCTTTTCGCAAAAGGTGGCGACTTTCATGATCCTGGGGACAGAGTGTACGCGCGCCTGCAGTTTTTGTGCCGTAAGCAGAGCCAAACCGATGCCTCCGGACCCTTTGGAGCCTGAAAAAATCGCCAATGCAGTTTTGAAGCTGGGACTCAAACATGTAGTCATTACCTCACCGACCAGAGATGATCTAAATGACGGCGGAGCAGGACATTTTTGCGAAACAGTGTATGCCATCAAGGCGTTGGATGATTCGATCATTGTCGAACTATTGATACCGGATATGCAGGAGAATGACCAAGCACTGGAATCTATTGCAATGAGCGGCGTGAAGATCATCGGGCACAATCTGGAAACTATTCCCAGACTCTATCATGTACGCAAAGGTTCGAACTATGAGCGTTCGCTCCGTGTTTTGCGTAAACTTTCGGAGTTCAATCCTTTGTGTACGACAAAGAGCGGTATCATGCTAGGGCTTGGCGAGCGGGATGACGATGTGATAAAGCTCATGGACGATCTTTTAAAAGTGGGCTGTCGTTTTTTAAGTATAGGGCAATATCTCTCTCCTTCCTTGCACCATGCAGCAGTGGTTGAGTTTGTAAAGCCCGAAAGGTTTGAATTTTTTCGTAGGGTCGGGCTTGAGATGGGGTTTGGATATATCAAGAGTTCGCCATATACGCGCAGCAGCTATATGGCGCATGAATATTTGGAGGAATCATGAAAGAGTTTCAAACAGTTGTCATCGGCGCAGGTCCTGCCGGATATGAAGCGGCACTGGAGTTGGCGAAAGCAGGAATCAAGACACTGCTGATAGACAAAAGCAAAGAACATATCGGCGGAGTATGTCTCAATGAAGGGTGCGTTTCGACCAAGAACTATCTGCAGTATGCAGAGTTTGCTTCAAAAGCTTCCTATTTTGGAAGCCGCGGGTTGGAACTGGAGATGAAAGGGTTGGATATCAAAGCGCTTGCCATGCATACCACATCGCTCAAAGACGAACTTCGCACAGGCGTAGCATGGCTGCTTGAGCAGGCCGGCGTCGAGATGCTTTATGGATCTGCATCGTTTGTCGATGCCAATCATATCAGTGTATCTGATGAAACCATAGAGTTTGATCACTGCATCATCGCAACAGGCTCAAAGACCCAGGAACTTCCGATACTTCCTATAGACGGTAAGCGTATTATTTCCAGCCGTGAAGTGTTCGAACTGCAAGCCCTTCCAAGGTCTATCGTGATAGTAGGAGGGGGATTGATCGGATGTGAGTTTGCAACCTTTTTTAACGCTTTTGGGGTAGAGGTGACGATGGTTGTACGCGGCACCCAGCTGCTTTCAAATGAAGATGAGGATGTATCCAAGGCACTATTGCGGGCATTTAAAAAGCGCTCCATCAATGTTCTGTTTTCGGCTTCAATTGCAAATGCAGAGATAAATGAGGAGAAAGTCAAACTGGTTATAAACGTCCAAAATGAGGAGCACATCGAGTGTGATCTGGTGCTTAGTGCGACAGGCCGCATACCCTATACCGACGGTTTGCAACTGGAAAATGCGGGAGTTAAATATAACGATAAAGGATTTATCGAGGTCAATGAATCTTTTCAAACGACCCAAGAGCATATTTATGCAGTCGGTGATTGTATAGATACATTTGCTTATGCCCATACAGCCTATACCGAAGGAAGCGTAGCCTCACACAATATCATTACAGGCGAAGCATTGACAAATACCCATATTTCCCCCTCTACTATTTTTTCAGATCCTCAAGTTGCGACTTGCGGCTTGAATGAAAAAGAAGCCAAAAGCCAGGGGCTGGACATTGATGTCAAAAAAGCCTATTTCAAAGCAAATGCCAAGGCCAAAATAGTGGGAGATGATTCGGGGTTTATAAAAATTATCGCATCTTCTCAGGATGGAACAGTTTTTGGGGCGTCCATGGTAGGAGCAGAAGCGGTGGAGATCATACATATCCTGGTCGCGGCAGTCGAGAGAAAAGTCACGTTCAAAGAGCTTACCGGCATGATCTATGCCCATCCTACCATTTCGGAGATCATACGAAATCTTTGATGTCATTCCCACGTGTAACGTGGGAACAAAAATAGCGTGATCACCCCTCACGCGTGCTTTGGATGAGTCTTTTGAGCTCGTGTATCTCATCGCGCAGGGCTTTCAGGTGTTCGGCTGTATCGTCATGTGTATGGTGCATCTCACCGATGATCGTCTCCTGTGTATCATCTTTGAGGGCGCTCATTGCGTCTACGACGATGGCGACGATGAGATTGACCATAATAAATGTGACGATAAAGATAAACGGCACAAAAAAGACCCATGCATAGGGGTGTACCTCCATGATGGGACGCACGATACCCATCGACCACGACTCCAGCGTCATGATCTGAAAGAGCGTATAGAACGACGCACCCAGACTTCCAAACCACTCCGGGAATGTCTGTCCGTAGAGGTTCGTAGCCATAATGGCAAAAACATAAAAGATCAAGGTCATCAGCAGTGCGATCGACGCGATACCGGGTATCGTATCAAGCAGTGCGGCAACGATCTTGCGCATTTGCGGTACCACGGTGATCAGACGGAAGAGTCGGAACACACGCAGGATCCTCAGTATCTCGAACCCGGCCGAAGCAGGCACAAGCGAAGTCGCTACAATCGCAAAGTCAAAGATACTCCAACCGTTTTTGAAAAAGGCCGATCGATGCGCATAGATACGAAGCATGATCTCTGCGGTGAAGATCGCTATCACCACACGGTCAAAAATTTCCAGCATCTCATGCGCGCCGCTTGAGAGGGTAGGGATGGTCTGTATCCCCATCGTGATACCGTTGAGGATGATAAGCAGCATGATAAACTGCACAAATCTTGTATACTCTACTAAAGCAGTGATTTTTCCTTGCATAAAAACTCCATGAAATTTTTTTGCAATTTTATAGTATGAATGGTAAATGATCGGAGTATTTAAAAAAAAATGGTGAGTTCCCGAAACGCTTCAATATTCCGTGTCAGCATAGGATAGTCCATTCCCCCTCATGAGACAATGAAAGAGTATACAAAAGTATCAGCAGAATAGCATTGGCATCACCCGACCCACTATTCTTTTGCCAACATATATCAAGTTCGCTTAGATATTATTTTGTTAAAATTAGAAATAAACACATCTATGCTAAGTATAAAAACAGAGGTACATTTTGACAGTCACTATCAATAAAAAAGAGTACATTACAGAACTTGAACAGGCACTGGAACATTTTTATGAAGCAAAAGCAGTCGGTGATAAAGAGCAAATTAAGTATTTTCAGGGATACTCTAAAGGCATCATAGAAATCATGAAAAAGCTTGAGATTGTTAATGACGAAGAGCTAAAAGATATAGTTAATAATATTGAGCTGGATTTCCCCTCAATATTTCGCTCTAAGACTACCAAGTAAATAACAAAAAGGGGTTGGCGATGGTCAAGAGCGAAGCAGTGGCGAGGCTGGATGAGAATAACTTGGTCAATAGGTTTGCACTAGAGACGGGAGAGGCTGTTTGTGATTGAGTTTATGCGTTTGGCGGTAGAAGAAGCCAAGAAGGGTCTGCACAACGATGAGGGCGGACCTTTTGGAGCGGTGATCGTAAAAGAGGGCAAAGTGATAGCAACGGCACATAATGAAGTGATAAAAACCAATGATCCAACCGCCCATGCCGAGATAAACGCGATACGGAAAGCAACGCAAAAATTTGGTAATTTTGATTTGAGCGGATGTGAGATCTACGCCACATGTATGCCTTGTCCGATGTGCCTGGGTGCCTTACAGTGGGCAAATATAGATAAAATTTACTATTGTGCGACAAGTGAAGATGCCGATAAAGCAGGGTTTAGAGATTTAAAGTTTTATGAATCGATAGAGGATAATCTAATACAAATCGATGCAAAAGAGTGTTCAGAGCTCTTTGCAATGTGGATGCAAAAAGAGGATAGGGTGGAGTACTGATAGGGAAGATTAATCACACAAGGCACCTGTCCATTCTATCCATTTTGGTAGCGGGTAATATAGCGTATTGTAAATGCAATATATTTGCATTTACATATAAATTATGCTACTATCCGGTTTGAAAATATATTATAAAAAATTATAGGGGAAGATTTGAAAAATATAATAATAGAGAACTACAATGGTTTAAGGGCACAAGAGATTGAAGCCTCCAGCATCGCTAACTTACCGACAAAACACGGTAGATTCAAGATCAAGGCATACAAAGATGGCAACCAGGAACATCTGGCGATCATGAGCCAGGATTTTGGTACGATAGATGATCCTATCGTGCGTATCCACTCAGAGTGTCTTACGGGTGATGTATTAGGCAGTCTGAAGTGCGACTGTAACAACCAGCTGAACCAGGCTTTGGAGATGATCGCCAAAGAGGGCGGCTTGCTCATCTACCATCGTCAGGAGGGCAGAAACATCGGACTGCTCAACAAGGTCAATGCCTACAGCCTGCAGGACGAGGGTTACAACACTGTCGAAGCCAATCTCAAACTGGGTTTCAAGGCCGATGAGAGAGACTATGGAGCGGTTGGATATATCTTAAAAGACCTGGGTGTCACAGAGATGAGACTGGTGACCAACAACCCCAGGAAGATCGCATTTGTAGAGAGCCTTGGTATAGATATCATTCAGCGCATACCTGCCATTACCGAGGTACAAAAATATAATGAAAGATATCTTCAAGTGAAGAAAAACCAGTTGGGGCATATGCTTTGAAGCGTTTTACAAGGATTAAGAATGATTGTCTATAATGGTTTGCATGCATAGCGAAGACATAAAAGAAGAGCTGAGAGAAAAAGGGATCAAAAATACCCGGGCAAAAAGTCTCTTGCTGCATATACTTAAAAACGCTGAAGCACCCATGGATGTAAACAATTTGCATGCGGAGTGTCAAAAAGAGACCTCGGTCAACCTGGTAACTGTCTATCGCACACTGCAGCAGTTTCACGAAAAAGCGCTTGTAGAGGAGTTTATGGGAAAAGACGGTGCGAACCAATACGAATATATCCCAGAAGGCTCCATAGCGCATCCGCATTTCCAGTGTGAGAAGTGCAACAAGGTCATTTGTCTGGAGGAGCTAGGCTTCGATGATGCCCTCTACTTCTCCAATAGGGCAAAACATCACAAGATCAATTCGATTCACATCATGCTCAACGGTGTGTGTGAAGAGTGCTTATCGCTCCCATAAACTATCAGAGCTCATCCGTAGGTTTCTCTCCTTCCCGATCTCCTGGTCGGGGGAATGTATACTTCGCAATAAGGTCTTGTCCTGTAGTATATAGTGCTATAGGTATTCCCAACGTGGACGTTGGGAATAAGACGAAAAATAAATAGTGCTATAATTGAATTAAAAAGGAGTGCGATATGAATCCATTTACGACAAGCGGTGCATTCAGCTGGTTTGAGTTGATGACAGGTGATGTTGAGGGTGCGAAAAAGTTTTATGGTGAGCTGTTCGGTTGGGATTTCAAAAAAGCAGACAATGTGGACTTTGATTATAGTGTGGTTTCTTTGAATGGTCAAGAGATGGCCGGCATCATGGATATAAAACATTGCGGGGATGAGAGGATTCCGCCGCATTGGGGTAACTATATCACAGTCAGTGATATCAACTCTATGCTTATCAAAGCAAAAGTGCTTGGTGCAAATGTGATAGTAGAGATTACTTCGATACCAAAGGTTGGTGATTTCGCCATCATTCAAGATCCGCAAGGTGCAGTTATCTCAATGATAGAGTATAAGATGGAGAGTTGATTTCATTTTAACGTGGTGGTAGGGTACAAGACCTGAAAAGGTGCAGAATGGTAGTGAAACTGGCAAATTTATGGTAAAAAAATGGTATTTTATAAGCAGAGAAGGGTGAAAATAAAAGAGGGTTGAATTTGCTAAAAAGCCCTGAATTACGGGCTTTTAGCTTGGAAGCAGTGCAGCAGCTTACGCTTCTACAGTTACTTCTTTTTCAGTACCTTCCCAAATACCGTGTTTAGTACAGTAGCCGTGTGCTACCAGTTTAAGTTTTTTACCGGTTGGGATGATGGTAAATGTCGTTGTGTTGTGTGCTTTTGTGTTGCCAAGTGTTCCTGGTACATATGTCGCTTTTGCCAGCATTGTATCACCGTCAAATAGGGTTACAGACTCGATATAGTGGTCAAAATCATCCGGGTGAGTGTACTCGTTCCCCATTTTTACTGTTACTTCAAACGGCTCACCCGCTTTAGCAGTGTCAGCACAGTGGATAAACGGTGAGTGTCTGTCGATAAGGTCTTTTTTTGCTTCTCTGTCGATTTCTGAAATGTCTTGGTATTTGTTGATCTTTGGCATTTTTCTTCCTTGTCAATTGATTTATGGGGTTATTATATCATAAAAAATATTAAATAGGATAAATTTTATCCTATTTTATTGATTTTCTTCTTTGAGCTGTTTCTCGGCCCATTTTCTGATCACGTCACGTTGTTCTTTTGTCAGTTTTGCCTCATCATGCAAAGTGAGATACATCGGGACAGGCATACGCAGGCTGATCGTATCGGCGATCCCTTTGTAGATCTTTTGACGCTTCTCTTCATCATAGCTGTTCCACTCCTGGAAGTTCAGCCATGCACGCCCCTGTTTGATATGGCTGTTGACCTGCAGGGATACAGGAGAGATATGCCCGTACCACGGCATCTTTGTCTCATAGGAGTGGCAGTCGTAGCAGGAGGTCTTGAACATGGTCATGATCTCTTCAGGGGCAGTTATCTCGTTTTTGGGATCTATATGTGAAGGCGGGGAGGGGAGATCGATCCTGACAGCCTGAAGCAGCAAAAGGGCACCAATGAGCCAGCCGAAAACAATTTTATACATAGTTATTCCTGTTTTTTGTTGTATTATAGTGAAAATATATAAAGCAGAGAGAAAGGAAGGTTGTTTCTTCCCGGAAAGGAAGAATGGGAAGATATCAGGCAGTTGCCTGCTTATAGATATCTTTTGCTTTCTGTACGTGGAACTTCAGTCCGATCTCTTCTTCAGAGGCACCCAGTGCAAGTGCGACCATCTGCGGCATGTGCAGTACAGGGATCTCGATATCACGGCCCATCACTTTGCCTACGCTATCCTGATAGGTATCCATCTTGAGGTGGCAGAGAGGACAAGGCGTGACCATCATATCGGCATTGTTATCGATCGCATCGACGAGCGCATTTCCTGTAAGCACCTCGGAAGTGTGATTTGCCTGCAGCTCTACGTGGAACCCGCAACATTTGTTCTTGCTGGAATAATCCACAGGATGCCCTTCCAGCGCTTCGATCAGCCTATCGAGTGAAGTAGGCATATAGGGGTTTTCACCGCCGTTGCTGTGCTCATGGAGCTCGGAAGGCCTGATGTTGTGGCATCCGTAGAACGGTGCGATGTTGAGCCGGCTGAGCGGCGTCACCACTTTGTCTTTGATCGCATCAAGGCCATAATCGTCGATCAATGCATACAAGAAGTGCTTGATCTCCGAGGTTCCTTTGTACTCAAGGCCGACTTCGGCAAGCTTTTCATTGACCCTTGCTTTGAGGTCAGGGTTGGTATCGAGCGCATGCTTCGTCATCTGTGAGTTGAGCTGACAGGTATTACAGATCGTGATCATCGTCAGACCGTGCTTCTCGGCATAACAGATGTTTCTGGCGTTGAGCACATGTGCAAGGAACTCGTCAAAGTCCTGAAGGTGGCTTGCACCACAACAGCTTGCTTCCTCAAGAATCGTGATCTCGATACCCAGCTTTTCAGCTACAGCGAGTGTAGATGAAAGTAGCTCAGGGGTAGACTGCTTTGCAGTACATCCTGTAAATAGTGCATATTTTAACTGGCTCATCTTTACTCCTTATAGCTTGTTAGTTTGTGAAATTTCAATCAGTTTCTGGACTTCACTCAGATTTTTGATCTCCGGGATACTGTTGATGAACGGTACGCCTGAATGCCAGTGGATCTTACCGGACTTCATCATCTTCATCGCAGTCTTCAGGTGCTTATGCATACCCAGGATGCCCTCGGAGTAGAGTACGATATCCGCCTCATCGAGGTAACCTGTCTTCTTCATCCCTCTCAGGAATCCTTCAGCGTGTTTGGTTGCTACATTGCGTTCAGCGATACCCTGCTCAAACTGCATATTGTGCAGTTTGGTGATCTTCTCGATCGGGTTGATCTCTTTCGGGCAGGCCTGTGCACATTCAAAACACTTCACACAATCCCAGACACCCACACCTGGCTGCGCTGTAAGCTTCAGTCTCTCTTCGCCGGCGTTATCGCGTGTATCGATCGTAAATCTGTAGGCTGCCGTAAGCGCTGCAGGCCCGAGGAAGTCAGGGTTGGCTTCAAGTGCCGGACAGGCATAGTGACAGCTTCCGCACTGGATACAAAGGTCTGAGTCCAGCATCGCGTTGAACTGTGCGACAGACTGTTTCGTCTCATGGGCAGGGTGCGGGTCGATATCGGCTACGACGTAAGGTTGGACATCCGCATGTTTCTGCCAGAAGTCGCCTTTGTCGATGATCATATCTTTGATCGCGCGTTTTTTGCTCTGCGGTTCAAGCGTGATATCGTTGTTGAACAAATCAAGCAGCTCAATCGCATTCTGCTTACAGGCAAGTACCGGTTTGCCGTTAACTTTGATACCGCAAGCCCCGCAGATACCATGTCTGCATGAACGGCGGTAGGAAAATGATCCGTCATGTTCCCATTTGATACGGTTCATCAGGTCAAGGACGAGATCATCCTTGCCCACTTCCATCTCATACTGCTTTGTATAAGGAAGATAATCCGTCTCGGCGTTAAATCTAAACGCTTTGATGGTCACTTTTCTTGTTTCACTGTTATGCATCTCTTCCTCCTCTTAGTATGATCTTTCTTTTGGTTCAAACTTGCCCAGTACCACATCGCCCCATTCGGTTGTGATGTTGAAGTCTTTGTCCATATACGCATAGGTGTGCTTCAGAAACTTCTCATCATCACGCGCAGGGAAGTCTTCACGGTAGTGGCCGCCGCGGCTCTCTTCACGGATCAGTGCACCGTATACGATGAACTTGGAGAACTCAAGCATATGCCCAAGCTCCAGTGCTTCCTGAAGATCCGTGTTAAAGGTGTTGGACTTGTCGTCGATACGGATGTTTTTAAATCTCTGGAGAAGATCATCGATACTTGCCAGCTGTTTCTCCAGAGACTCTTTCGTTCTGAAGACACCGGCATTGTCTGTCATACCAGCCTGCAGTTCGGCTCTTAGCCCCGCCACGCTCTCTGTACCGTTGGATGTTTTGATGCGGTGAAGTTCTTCAAGCATTGTGTTTGCATCTTCTACTGTTGCTTTTTTGAGCTCGATACCTTCATTAAGCTTTTTCACCATGTTCTCACCCGCATGGCGGCCGAAGAGGAGGGCTTCAAGGACCGAGTTTGCACCGAGTCTGTTCGCTCCGTGGACGGAGACACATGAACACTCACCGGCAGCATAGAAACCTTCCACTGTTTCTCTCGGGTTTTTGCGCACTTCACAGTTTATCGTTGTCGGGATACCGCCCATGGAGTAGTGTGCCGTTGCAGAGATGTGGATAGGCTCTTTGAGCATATCCTGTCCCTGAAACGCGATCGCAAGTTCACGTAGTTCAGGAAGTCTGGTAAGAATGATCTCCGGGTCAAGGTGTGTCAGGTCGATGTTTACCGACTGACCGTCTTTACCGACACCGCGTCCTTCTCTCACCTCTTGCATGATCGCACGGCTTACAACGTCACGAGAAGCAAGTTCCATTGCATTAGGTGCGTATTTCGTCATAAATCTTTCACCTTCACTGTTGTAAAGACGTCCGCCTTCACCGCGCGCTGCTTCAGAGATAAGTACCCCTGAACCGCCAAGTCCGCTTGGGTGGAACTGTACGAACTCCATATCTTCCAGCGGAAGACCGTGACGCGCTACGATAGAGAGTGAATCCCCTGTGTTCGCATGCGCATTTGAGTTGAATCTGTAGGCTCTTGCGTGACCGCCCGTAGCGAACATGACGACTTTTGCATTGAAGATCGCAGGCTCTGAGTTGCGGATATTGTAGGCTGCAACCCCGTACGCTTTACCGTCTTTATAGAGAAGGTCCGCCGCATACCACTCATCAAATACTTCGATGCCTGCACGGAATGCCTGTTCGTAGATCGCCTGAAGTACTGCCAAACCTGTTCTATCTTTTGCATAACATGCTCTTGGCTTGCTCTGCCCGCCAAACGGTCTGATCGCGATGTTCCCTTCCTCGTCTCTTGAGAAGGCTGCCCCCATACGCTCCGCCCATCTGATCGTCTCAGGTGCTTTGGTACACATGAGTTCAACCGCGTCCTGATCTGCAAGGTAGTCCGAACCTTTGACCGTGTCAAACTCGTGCAGTTCAGTCGAATCCTCTTTCCCTAGAGCAGCATTGATTCCTCCCTGTGCTGCACCTGAGTGAGATCTCAGTGGGTGAAGTTTTGTGATGACTGCTGTTTTCTTGCCTGCTTCTGTAAGCTCTTTGGCTGCAGCCAAACCGGCAAGCCCCGCCCCAACGATAACAGCATCATATTCGTAGATTTTTACATCCATAACGACTCGTCCTTTTTCTGTAGAAATTGCATTGATTATAGCTTATAGAAAGTTAAGTTAAGAAGTTTTATAAGAAACTCTTTAAGGTAGGGAGGGATTTGTTACGATTTACGTCATAGTAACTATGTATGACGTAAACCGTAGGAGGAAGTAATTTTAGGCTGCGGCCACCTGGTTTGATGAGAGGAAATCGGATGCCAGGATGAACTCAAGGCCGATCTCTCTTCCCATGACTGACTCGATCTCTTTATGATGTTTGGTAAACATTTCAAAATCCTCTTCATTTTCGACGATCAGTACTACGGCACCATGGTCAAATGCATCCAGCAGGTTCGTCCCCGCTTTGGTCAGGGTCAGTCTTCTGTTGTCCACAAGCAATGTTGCCCCGGAACTTTTGGTTTCCCTGCCAAACCGTACCGCTTTTGCACCCGCTTTTTGGATATCTTCGATCATGGTAGAGTTGATGAGATCCGTACCGCTGTAGTAGGCAGTGTTCTTGTCTTTGATGCTGCCGACTGTCTGAGGGGAACGTTTTTGTGGTTTTTGCTTCTCTTTTTCATCCTTGCTTCCGCCCATGATCTTTGAACAGAGTACCTGAAAGACAGAGGGCATCGCCTCACTTGTGCCTCTTGCCATTGTTTTAAGTGCGCTGATCGTCTCCGTGTGGTCTTCGGCATCAAAAAGGTTGTTCTCATATTCGCAGTCAAAGAGCCCGGAGTCAGCCTCGCTGATCGCTTTGAGGATCTCTGTTTTGTGCTCAGAACCCTTCTCGATCAGCCTGTGTGCCAGAAGGAGAATCGCATCACCGATGTAGTCACGCTTGAAGCTGGATGTTTCGGAGGCATAGTGGAGGGGATAAAGACTTTTGTAGTACTCAAGGTCCGTCTCATCGCAGTACGGCTCAAGGAGGGCATAGCTTTCCATAAAGTCGTTGTCATTGAAACAGAGTCCGTGGTTGGAGCGGTAGCTGTTGACAGGATCGACCTGAAGCTCTCTGCCGAGTGCTTCCATAATGTTTGACATTTTTTCCTCCGCAGTCACGACAAGGCCGTTGATCCTGAAGATCGGGTTCTCTTCAGGGAAGGCAAAATTCTCGTTCTGCTCCCGGATCGCTGAAAGCAGCTCTTTTGCTGTGGCATCATCGTCCAGTCTGACCGTGAAGTTTTTGTAGTAGGGGAGGTAGTCAGTCTTTGCATTGAAAAAGAATGCTCTTATCTGTAGTTTCATAGCGTGTTTCTCCTAATCATAGTATCTGGATTATAGCCAAGCTTTTATTAGTCGGGCATTTGAAAAGGTTTTGGCTCTATATTATTTTGGAAGGTTATGTTACAAATTTGCCGTTGTTATTTGAGCGCTGTGATCTCCGGTACGCTATTTTGAGCAAAAAACTCCGGAGGAGTATGCTACAATCTCACATGCAAAAGATAGATAAAGAACAGTACCTTATCAATTCTCTGACCTCTGAGCATATCGGTGATGATGCGGCGGTGATCGGGGATACCCTTTACAGTATGGATGCTTTTTTTGAAGATGTACACTTCAAAAGAACGTGGATGAGCCTGACTCAGATCGCACGCAAAGCGATGCTGGTCAATATCTCCGATGCGATCGCCATGAATGCCCGGCCAAGGTATGCACTCGTGACACTCTCCCTGCCCAAAGATATCAGGGACTTTGAGATCGAACTGCTTACCGAAGCACTTGAGTCCACGGCCAGGGAGTACGGATGCGAGATCATCGGAGGAGACACGATCGGAGGAGACAAGCTGCATCTTTCCATCACGATCATCTCCAAGAGCGACAGCCCGCTGCTGCGTACGGGGCTTCAAGCGGGAGACCTGCTTGCCTATACGGGTGTGCTCGGAGAGAGCGGAGCGAATCTTCAGGCGCTGATGCGCGGTGAAGAGATAGAGGAGAACGCGCGGTTCTACGAACCCGTACTCCGGGCGGAGTTTGTTGAGAGAGCCAGACCCTATCTGAGGGTAGGCATGGATATCTCCGACGGACTCTACTGTGATACGAACAAGCTGCTTGATATCAATAAATATGGAAAAGAGGACCTTCTTCTGATCGATGACAATATCGGGCTGAGCGGGGAGGAGTACGAGATGCTGGTCGGTTTCGATCCGGCAAACCTGAAAGCGGTCAAAAAGATCGCCGAAGAGACCGGAACGCCACTGACGATCTTTGCCAAAGCAGCCAAGAACAGTGAACGCTATCCTTGTAAAAGCCATCACTTTTAGTGTGATAGGGCAATAAATTATCGCTGATATGCATTCGCAATCAGGAGAGAGTGTGAAAAAACTTGTAATGATGAGGAAGTGGAGGCTTTAGCCCCACCTAAAAAGGGATATTTTTTAATTTGCATTGAAAAACTCTGAATGTAACTACTTTTTCATGCTGAAAAATAGTTGTGGGACTGCCCGGAGGAAATATCCTTGGGGTAAAAGCCTCCACTTCCGTGAGTTCTTTTACAGCCTCACGACAGGTGGAACCAGTCAAACAAGGGGGATAATAACTTTTTATTTACTTGTTTCACTCTCCTTGTTTGTATTCGGAGATATTGTGATACCAAATATATCCATATCTTCCAGTTCCTTATATTGTTCACATCCCACAGAATCATTTAATTTGCAGGCTTTCATGTAATACTTTTTCGCTTCAGCGTAATTTTGCACCAATCCTCGAATGCCCTTTGTGTATAAGTCACCCAGCTTTCTGCATCCTGTGCCATCATTCAATTCGCAAGCTATATTAAAATACCTCTTCGCCCTCAGATAATTCTTTTTAGTACGGTATATATCACCGAGCTGCCAGCATGCTGTGCCATTGTTCAATTCACAACCCATTCTTGCATACTTCTCTGCTTCAGATGAATTTTCAGAAGATAAAATGCTTAGATTTATACATCCGGCACTGTCACTTAAATAACATCCTCTTTTAAAATAGTTCTTTGCTTCATAGGAGTCTTTTTTTACACCTTTCCCCTCGATGTATAAAATACCAAGATTAGTACATCCAATATGATAGCCATCGTCACAGGCTTTGCCGTAATATTCTTTTGCTTTCGTATAGTCTTGCTTTACTCCATCTCCATATTCATAAAGTTCACCAAGATTATTGCATGCTACATTGGAATATATACTCATATTACAAGCTTTGGTGTAATACGCTTCTGCTTTGGTAAAATCCTGCTTTACGCTTTCTCCGGTATGGTATAAATAACCGAGTTTGGCGCAACCAATACTGTCATTTAAATTACATGATTGTTCTAATTCAGTGATGGAGACGCCAGTAGGTCCGATCACCTCAGGTACAGTGGGGATTCTAAGTCTTCTTAATTCAGCACCTGAAGGAGCACGTAGCAGATATCCAGAGGGTGTCGGTACTAATAATGGTACAGGGGTATCGTATCTTTCGGATGATGGATAGGGAGCATACAGTTCAAATGTAAATGCTAATAACAAGAATAATTTTTTCATTTTCTACCTTTTTAATGGTATCGTCTTATATTATATCAAGTTGGAAGAGGTGGAATGTGTAGCACCTTATACTATTCGTTACACCTTGATCAAGTTTTAATATAGCCCTGAATGGTACGCAATACAGGTGATGGAGGATTGAACCTTCAGCATGCATACCCGATCGGGAGATCGGGAACGAGAAGAAACTCTTCGACAAGCTCAGGGGGAACGGATACGTTTTTAAGTTGCTGGGAGCAGCAATGCTGTCAACTATAATATTTCGTCAAAAACCGATGCAGCTGGTTGGCAAACTGGTGGGCATCTTTTTGTGAGAAAGGTTTGGGGCCGGAGGTGAGTTCTCCGCTCTCTCTGATACTCTCCATGAGGTTTCGCATCGCCAGGTACTGCTTGATATTTTCTATACTATAGAGTTCGCCTCTGTGGTCAATGGCGTGGGCATCTTTGGCGATCACACGGTCGGCAAGCGGGATATCCGCAGTGATCACAAGATCGCCTTCTGCACACAGCTCCACGATATGGTTGTCTGCCTCATCCGCGCCTTGCTCGACGATGAGATACTCGATATGTCCGGAGCTGCCGATGTTGATCTTTTTGTTGGCGATGACTTTGGTGGGTAGGCTGAGCCTTTCTATGCTTCGAAGCACGATCGGTTTGAGTAGATTGGGGAAGGCATCGCCGTCTATAAAAAGGGTCATTACTTTACGATCTCTTTGACCCGGCCCACTTCACCTGACATCAAACGTACTTTGATACCGTGCGGATGGGTAGGGGAGTTTGTCAGGATCTTCTGCACGACACCGTAGGTGATGTAGCCTGTGGGCTGGTCCTCTTTGAGTACGATACCGACGTTAATCCCGTACTTTATCTCTGCTCTTTTTTGCCCTTGCACTACTTACGCTCCCCTTGGTTCATAGTTCAGCACCTTTTTCACGGTCTCTACCGAACAGAAGAAGAGGGCATCAAAGAGGGGGTTGAGCCTGGTGGTCTCCTCATCGATGATATCAAAAGGCTGGAAGATGGTTCCGGCGCCATACTCTTTGCTGCTCGGCCTTACGGTAAATACGATAGGCTTAAGGGTTCGTACGAGATTGAGCACTTTTTTATAGCTTTTATCCTCTTTGTCCGGCAGGAGGTTGCCCTGTTTGCTCTCTGTGAGCCTTGCCTTCTGCAAAAGCTGAAGCTTGTCATTGAAGATCACCTTGTTCCACTTGATCGTGCCCAGACCGATGGTAAACTCTCTGTTGGCTGCGACAAGCGGATGAGGCTTGCTCTCTCGAATCGCTTCAAGAAGCTGAAGAAAGAAGTTCTTTCCGCCGAAATTTTCAGCGGCACTCAGCAGGATCTGATGGTAGTGGAGTTTCTGGGCATCATCCAGGGTATTGAAGTCACACATAGGTTATCTTTATATTAATTTGCGCCATTATACCCAAATAAGTGATCATCGGTGCAGAGGATACACAATTACGCTTCAAGTTCTACTTTCAATGTAAAAAACTCCAGAAGGTCCTTCAGGGTAATGATGCCTATGATTTTTCCATGCGCTTCCACCAGCATTCTGCTGATGCCGCTCTCATTCATCGCAAGCATGGCTTCATGAACGTTCATCGTTGCAGGAAGCGTATTCACCTTCGTGGCTTTTTGCATGATCTCTGAAACCTGCATCGTTGGCCACTTCTCCTGCGGGACCGCTTTGAGTGCATTCAGAGTAATGAGCCCGCTGATCCTGCCTTCCTGTGTTACCGGGAACATTTTGTAGTGATAGCGGTAGAGATACCCGTCGACAAACTCCTGCAGCGTAGTATGGGAGGGGACAGTGACGGGGTTTGGATTGATATAGTCTTTGACGCTTTTACCGGCAAAAGATTGTTTGATCAGGAGCGACTGGTAGGATGAGTTCGCGGCGCTGAAAAGAAAAGAGCCGATCAGTACCCACCAGATCCCTCCCATGACATTGCCCTGAATCATATTCATAAACCCTATAAAGATAATGAACATGGCAAAGATGACACTGATGCGTGAAGCTGTACGTGTTGCCCAGCGTATATCCCCTTTGATCCACCACAGGATGGAGCGTAGTACCCGTCCCCCGTCCGTAGGAAATGCCGGTATCATATTGAAGATGGCAAGCAGCAGATTGATCGCACTCAGATAGCCCAGTATCGCTACGATAGGAAGAGAAAGCCCGATAGCTACAGCCGCTTGATAGAGTGCTCCAAAGAGCAGCGAGAGAAGCAGGCTGGCGATCGGTCCGGCGATCGCCATGAGAAATTCGATCTTGGGAGTCTCCGGCTCATCTTTCATCTCCGCCACACCCCCGAAGACAAAGAGGGTGATCCCCTTGATATCCATCCCGTACTTTCGGGCCACAAGGGAGTGGGAAAACTCATGGATGATAATGGAGATGAAAAGTCCCAGTGCGCCAATGATCCCCATCACCCAGTAGGTCTGGATAGTGAGGTTTGGATAATATGCAGGGAAAGCCCCTGCGGCAAGTGACCATATGACCAAAAAGAGAATGATCCCCCAACTCACATCAACGGATACCTTGAACCCCAACAGTTTGAAAAGTTCTGTTTTTCTTTTTAACATCTAAAACCACCTTTAATGATTTATTATAGCGATTTTTGTGCAGATAGTATAACACGCTATTCGGGTAAACGTATCAGAGTCCATAAGCGGGCTGGTCAAATGTTCTCTTGACATAGATTTGTTTTCTTCGTTATGATGGTCAAATATTATTTGCTTATAAAGAAAAGAGAACCTATGGATATTCCCGAGTTTCCACATAGTCAAGATATAGCGTCTTTGCTGAAAGAGCTGGAGACATCCAAAGAGGGATTGTCTATGAAAAAAGCAGATGAACGCTTGGCTCAGTACGGTCCCAATGAGATCGAAGAGAAAAAACATAACCTGTTCATACTCTTTTTCGCACAATTCAAAAGTCCTTTGGTGTACATATTGGTGATTGCCGCGGTACTCTCTTTTTTTTTGGACAATCTGCATGAAGGGCTTTTGATACTGCTTATTATCTGTATCAATGCAGCGATCGGGTTTTGGCAGGAGCTGAAAGCTTTGTCCTCTATCAAAGCACTTCAGAAGTTCACTCAAAGCAAAACAGAGGTGAAACGCGACAATCAGATAGTCGCTGTTGCCTCATCAGAGCTTGTCCCCGGGGATATTGTGGTCTTACATGAAGGGGACATCGTTCCTGCTGATATACGACTCTTTCATACAGGGGGAGTGCTTATTGATGAATCGGTTCTTACCGGAGAATCCGTGCCTGTCCAAAAGGGCGCTGATTTTACGTTGCCGGAGAATACGCTTCCTTATGAACTGGACAATATGGCGCTTTCTGGCAGTACCGTCACCAAAGGAAATGCAGAGGGTATAGTGGTATTTACCGGACATCATACTTATCTTGCCTCTATCGCGGAAAAAGCCAAAGAAGCCTCCCCTGATACACCATTGAGCAAAGCACTGGATGTTTTTAGCAAAAAGCATATGTCTATGGTGATCGTGATCATCCTGCTTACGGCGGTACTGGCTTTCTGGCAAGGCAGAGCGACCATTGAGATCATCTATCTGGTCATAGCGGAGTTGGTGTCTGCTGTTCCTGAAGGACTTCCGATCGTTGTGACCCTGGTACTCACGATCGGAGCCATGGCCCTGGCTGCCAAAAAGGTTTATATACGCCACCTGCCGTCTGTGGAGACCTTGGGAAGCACGACGGTGATCGCTTCGGACAAAACAGGGACCATTACACAGGGCAAGCTCAAGGTCGAGAAGGTTTTTTCTCTGCACGAGACATTTTCCCAAACAGTTTCAGCCCTTGCAAACGAATCTGTGGAAGGCAAGGGTGATCCTGTCGATACCGCCCTGGCTCGGTGGGTAGGGGAGGATTATGAGAGTATCCGGGAGATGTATCCCCGGGTCAACCTTTATCCTTTTGATACCAAACATCGCCTGATGGCAAGTTCCAACATGATCCGGAAGGAGCACAGGATCTTTGTCAAAGGTGCATTTGAATCACTGAAAACATTTGCGCTCAACAGCGGGGAGTTTGAGCGCCTCCGGGAAGAACATGACAAGATGGCCTCCGAAGGGTTAAGGGTCATAGCCCTGGGGATGGGGGAGTATACCACCGAAGATATGGATAAGTGGGAGATAGAGATCGTCGGGCTTGTCGGTTTTCTTGATCCACCCAAAGAGGGGGTTCTGGAAGCGGTTGGATTGGCACAGAAAGCGGGTGTCAAGGTGATGATGATCACGGGAGATGATCCTCTTACCGCCAAAGCGGTTGCCGCATCCGTAGGTATCTACAAAAAAGGGGACAGGGTCGTATCCGGGAAAGAGCTGAATGAGATGGACGATGTCACACTCAATGAGATTTTGCCAAAAGTATCAGTCTGGGCGAGGGTACTTCCGGAGCATAAGTACCGCATCGTCAAGGCACTTCAAAAAGAGGGAGAGACCGTAGCGGTCACCGGAGACGGGGCCAATGATGTTCCCGCACTCAAAGCTGCCGATCTGGGCATAGGGATGGGGAGCGGTACGGATGCAGCCAAATCAACAGCAAAAATGGTACTTGCAGACAATAATCTCTCTGTGATCGTGGATGCGATCAAACAGGGGCGTGTCATCGCGGGGAATATACGCAAAACGATCTATTTTCTTGTCTCGACAAGCCTGGATGAAGTGATCCTCATTACCGGTGCGATACTCATGGCACTGCCTTTGCCCCTCTACCCCGTACAGATACTCTGGATAAACCTGGTTGCCGACAGTGCACTGGATAAGACCTTCCCTTTTCTGAAAGAAGAGGACGATGTGATGAGCAGGCCGCCCACAAAGCTCACCGAGCAGTTTTTGGACAGAGTACAGCTGCTGCGGGTCGTCTATGCTGCACTGACTATCAGTCTTGGGGCACTTTTCTTATATGTCTGGATGATAGAACATCATGGCCAGGAGAGTGCTATCTCGACACTCTTTACCGGGTTTGTCATTGCTACATGGATCAACGGACTGCAGTCACTCAAAGAGCATGAGCCTTTTCTAAAAAATATCAAAAGGTCACTGCATATCAATCCCTATATCTTTTACGGCATCGGTATCGGTCTGGTCTTTCAGCTGATGGCTATCTATCTGCTCCCTGATGTGTTTCATACGCAGCCTTTGGATGCGGACTCTCTTTCGATGATCGGCATGCTCTCTTTATGGGTATTTGGCATGATAGAGATCAGAAAATGGGGTGAATATTGGTGGAGAAAGTATCAGGTGTGATAGATACTTATAGGATGTATGATAGAATGAATATATAAGATTATATAGAAAAGAGGAAGCATATAATGCCGGCGAAAAAAAACTCCAAAGATACTCCGAAACTTCAGAAATCGACGATCAGTTTTGATGATGTGGTAGGGCATACCCATATCAAAGAACGTCTCAAATCGATCATCAAGATAATCAAAGATCCGAAAAAACTCGAAGCTTTTGAGGTGCCTGTCCCCAAAGGATTGCTGCTTTACGGGCCTGTGAGTGTGGGAAAAGCGATGCTTGCCAAGGCATTTGTACATGAGGCGGGACTCTCGTACATTGAAATCGCAGGTTCCAAACTCTTTGATCTTGAGTATATCAAACAGGTGTATGAGATCGCTGCGAAGAGTGCCCCCTCCGTGGTGATCCTGGAAGATATCGATATCAAGGGACTGATGCAGGGGGCGATCACCAATGTCTCTTTTTCCGATATTGCCAAAGTATTGGAGTCGATAGATAAAATGGTATTTACGATCGCCACATCCGAGACGCTGGACGGGGTGGATCCCGTACTGACTGCGCCCCAAAAACTTGACTTCCTGCTGGAAGTATCCAAGCTTGACAAGGATGCAAGACAGTTTTTTGTGGAGAAGATCCTGCAAAAACCCCATGATCCAAAGATCGATACGGAACGGATCGTGCGCTACATCGCCGGGATGAGTGCGATGGATCTTGAGCGGCTGGGGCGTATGGCTGCGCTGAGCGTGATCGAGCAGGGCGGCAGCGAGATCACGGAAGATATCCTGATAGAACAGATAAATATTATAAAATATGGACATAAGGTCGAGACCAAGATGGTGAAAAACCTGGAAGAGGAGATGAGGATGACAGCGTATCATGAAGCAGCACACGCTATCCTCTCCTCACTCCTTCTGCCTCAAATCAAGATCGAGCAGGTGACGATAAGCCGCAGAAGCAATATGCTGGGATTTGTCTCCTACAATGCGGAAGATGATATGACCAATATCACGAAAGAAGAGCTTTTCAACGATGTATGTGTTTTGCTTGCGGGGCGTCTGGCGAAGATGAAAAAAGCCGGAGAGAACAAGATGGACAGCGGGGCAATAGATGACCTCTCCCAGGCTTCAATCAATATCTATGCGGCGATCACCGCGCTGGGAATGGACAAAGAGCTTGGGTTTATCAATATAGAGTCTATCGCACTGATGGACAATTACTTTCTCTCCCAGCAGATAGAAAAACGTTTTCTTCACTGGATAAGCGTTGCGCAGGAGCAAACGAAAAAACTTGTCGACAAACACTGGAAGCTGATCGATGCACTGGCATTGAAGCTGATCGAAAAAGAGATCGTAGAGAGCAGTGAACTTGAGAAGATTATAGGAAAAACCAGGGTCTCGAACAAGATACCGGAGACGCTTTAATACAGAAGCATTATTCTAGGCACATCGCAGAGATGAAGGGATTTCCTGTCCACTTCCGGCCATGAAGAAGGAGGAAGCAGGCAGAAAGAAGGAGTTATTTCAGTTGTCCGTTCCCGTACTGTTCAAAGAAGTAGTCTGTAATGATCTCAGCATCTTTTTCGGTAATCATATCAGCCTTGAAGTGGACGATCATTTTTTCCACCTTCTCTTTCCAGAATGCTTTGGACTGCGGTCCCTGGTTGATCATATAGCCAAAAGAGTGGCATGTCAGACATTGTGCCTGAACGACATCAAACCCTTTGCCCATTTTGATGGGGAATGCGACATACGGCACGACAACATCTTCATTGACCTTTGCACTGAGCGGTACAGCGATCACCGCAGCAGCCAGTAGTAGTTTTTTTATTCTGTTTGTTATTTTCATCTTTGACTCCTTATACCACTTCGACCGTTACTTCGTCGATACCGTTGTATTTGTACCCGCCGTGGTTCCATTTGATATCTTTCGCAAACGGCTGCTCTTCACCGAGTTTGTTGATCGCTTTTGACATGATCTTCATTTTGCCGTACGTGGTAGGTTTGAAGCTGTATCTGAAGGTCCTGAATGCATAACGCCCCTGAGAGCCGTCATCGAGGATCGCCTGCTCCCAGGTTTTTCCTTCGTCCAATGAGATCAGCACTTCTTTGATACCCTGGCCGCTGTCAAATGCCACCCCTCTTACGACAAGGTGGGAGTTGTGCGTCACTATGGAGTCCTGCGTCGGATAACCGATCACCGACTTGACGTTCATTTTGGTGATGGGTTTTGTCTTTGTCGCTTTCTTTTCCGGTGTTTCGCACTCACACTCATTGTCCGGTACACGGTAGGCAACATCCATGAAGAAGAGGCTTTTGTATTTGTCTGTCACGGTAATGTTGCTCAGCATTTTTACCCAGCTGTCCGAGTAGTATCCCGGTATGACCAGTCTGATCGGATATCCGTTAAGGTAGGGGAGATCCTCTCCGTTCATTTCATACGCTACGATGACATGGTCATCCAGCTCATCGAGGTGGAGTTCGCGCACGAAGTTCGGCGTTTTGTAGTAGGCCGCATTGTCCTGTCCGTTAAACCCTATCCAGGCAGCTTCTCTTTTCAGCCCTGCCTTATCAAGCAGGTCGCTTAGACGTACCCCTTTCCATTTGGCACATCCCATCGCGCCGTTACCCCACTGTATACCGCCTGCGACCGGTTGGAATGCTGAACGACTGTTACCGCCACACTGCAGTACCGCAGTCACCTCTACCTGTTCAAAGTCATTTTTTAGCTGGTCAAGCGTGATATGCAGCTCTTTGTCTACAAGACCGTTGATATGGATCGTGTAGGTATCCGGATCAAATTTTGTCGGGATGTCCGGCATATGCCATCGTATAAAGAATTGGTCATTGGGAGTGATAGGATAAGCAAATACATCTCTTGTAGACTCAAGCAATGGAGGCCTGTCCGAATAGGTGATCATCGGCCTTTTTTCGGGGAATGCCACTTCGGAGATTTTTCTGTTGTCGACAGGCTGACGCGTTGTTGCAGCATTGAGGCCCGTAGTGCCAAGGGCGGCAGCACCGGCAGCAGAGAGCGCTGTTTTAATAAACGATCTTCTTTCCATAAGAATTTCTTTATAAAAAAAATTTATTAAATATTTAAAATATATCAATTATATAAATAATTGTCTCATCATACACCATTTATCCTGAAATAAAGCAAATCGGGATAATCATTTATGATAATATTTATAATTATATTTACAATTGTATCTATTCGGCACGTTAAAATAGCTTGAAATTTTGCATCACTACACAAAATATCCACAATAATTATACTATAATCAAAAAATAATAAGAAAGGAGTTAACATGATAACGATGACCAAGAAACTGGGTTTGATTGCAGCAATCACTTCAACAATGTTACTCAATACAGGATGTACGCCTCAGGAAGAGGCGTTTGTTGCTGGCGCAGCGACCGGTGTGGTTGTCGGAAGTATCATGAGCTCCGACCGACCATACTACTATGATAGGCCATACTATTATTACGGCAGCAGGTACTATTATGGCGGAAGGTATTCGAACGGGTACTACTACTATAAGGGACGCAGATACTACGGAGGGCATTACTATCACAGCGGAAACAGATATTATAACGGAAGACGCTATAGGGCGGTGAGCGGAAAGTATGGTTACTATAGAAGTCAAAGAGAGTATGAACGAAGACACTATCGACGATAAGTGTCAACAGAAGCATAAGGAATAAATAAGATGAATAAGACAAAAAAATTAGGTTTGATTGCAGCACTTTCGTCAGCGATATTGCTCAATACAGGATGTACACCCCAGGAGGAAGCATTTGTAGCCGGTGGTGCGACCGGTGTAGTGGTAGGAAGTATGTTCTCTTACGACTACCCCTACTACTATGACAGACCCTACTATTACTATGGCGGCATGTACTATTACGGTGGCAGGTATTCAAACGGATACTACTACTATAATGGACGCAGATACTACGGAGGACACTACTATCACAGTGGCTACCGATACTATAATGGAAGACGCTACAGAGCGGTGAGCGGACAGCATGGCTACTATAAAACACGTAGAGAGTATGAGAGACGCACGCCGATCAGGCAGACAAATACGGTGAGGAGGACTTATGACACTCAAAGAACTCCGACAAGAAGTATCAATACAACAAGAACTTATGACACTCAAAGAACTCCGACAAGGAGTATCACTACAACAAGAACTTATGACGCTCAAAGAACTCCGACACGGAGTATTAATACAACAAGAGAACGTACAAGAACTTTGGATACACAAAGAAGCTCTGGAAGAAACACCAACACGGTGACCAGGGAACACAACCGAATAATTGATGCACAAAGGACCCCGACAAGAAACACCAATAGAGTAACCAGGGAACACATAAGAACACAGGATGTTCAAAGAGTGAATGACCGGTCTCGTGCAACGGTAAGGGAACGAAGAGAAGTAAACTCTGATACACTGGAAGAGAGACGCGTAAGAGAGAGATAGATCTATGGTCTATCTCGTAATTACCCTCTTACAATTGGGCATCATAACTTTAACGCTGATGCCTAACATTTTTTCATGATCAATGACAGTGTCAAAAATTTTGTATCAACCGGACTATAACATACTTATAGAAAGAATGAGAGTAGATCTTTTACGTGTGCATTGACCAGATTCTTGCCAATTCTTTTTCCGAGAGTCTCTTTGGTCTTGGTATCGATCATTTCAAGGAGTCTCTCCAGGTTTTCCTGCGGAAAAGCAAGATGCCATCTTTGGGGTTTGGCGTCGGAAACCAGTCTGATAATATCATCAGCGATCAGTTGCATACCGCGACGTTCTTCTTCTAAGGCAAGATTGTGAGGTTCCCCGCTGCTGGTTGAGAGTTGTATACCACGACCTTTTCCTGATGATGGTTCGCCGCTGCTATGCCCATGGCGTCCCAATTGGTCGCTCATATCATCTGATGTACGTGTATGAGGTTCTATATAATCAATTTTTGTAATTGATATTAAATTGGTTCTCTCTTTTTGGGTGCCCGCAGCTACGTTTCTTGTCTCTTGACGATCTGAGCCTTCGATCGTTTCTACTCTGTATGCTTCCAAAGCACCTAAATTTGCAATAATGATAATATCTCCATCTGCTTTCATAGTTTTGCTACCTCCTTTTTTTTATTATAACGATTTTATTCACTATACACA
>Ga0209206_10000022_pt1 | contig 31739 bp, 31 predicted proteins | sample ZodSprsou2mmetaG_FD_185478 | JGI IMG/M metagenome (GOLD analysis project Ga0209206, IMG submission 185478) | Hot spring sediment microbial communities from Zodletone spring, Oklahoma to study Microbial Dark Matter (Phase II) - Zodletone Spring... ...
CTTTTGAACTCCAGAAGCTCTCTGTCGCGTGAACGGGCCCCTTCGGGAAAGACCACAAGATTTTGTCCCCTTTTGAGCGGCACTGCACTTTTTTGCACGGAGGCTTTAAGATCCTTGTTGACATTGATCAGGATGGTCTGGGAGTTGCGTATGACCGGACTCATGATCTTTGTACCAAAGACCATCTCAAAAGCCAGGAAGAATGTATGTTTCAGCACGTTATAGGGGAGGGCAGCTGCGAGGATAAATCCGTCGAGCATACTCTGGTGGCTGGGTGCGATGATGCACGGCGCTTTGGGGATATTCTCATCACCCGATATCCTGAGTGAAAAGTAGAGTTTATAGAGGGGTAAAAAGAGTGTTTTATAGATCATGACAGGCACAGGAGAAACGTGAAGGTCAAAATCGATCTTCTCATGAAGGATGCTGCTCCAGTCGATATCGGCAAAGGCTTGTTTCTGTTTTTTTTCTCTGACATAGCGGCTAAGCTCATGCAATACCATCATCTGCGAAAAACACGTTTCATCGACAGTGACCCCGAAACTTTGTTCTATAAAAGTAAAAAGCTCTATATAGTTGAGCGAGTCAAGATGAAGGTCGAATTCCAGGTGTGAGGAGGGTAGGACAGGCTCTGTCGTACGTGTCGAGAGAAATTTTTTGACCGTCTGATAGACGCCATCTTCGGGTTCGCTTTCCCCTCCAATCTTCTTTGATCTCTGTTCTTTCAGAAATAGTTCAAGTTCGGCCCTGCTGATCTCCCCGTTGTTCTGTTTGGGAAGCGGTGATCGGACGATCTGATACCCTTTGATCTTTTGATGATTTTTGGCTTTGAGATTATAGAGTTCGACTGCGTACCATCTGATCTCATTTTCGATGCGTATGAGCTTTTGCTTCTTTGCCTCTTCGAGGTCGGGGTAGATCAGTGCAAAGAGTTGCCCCTGGTGCATGAAGACCGCGACCTCTTTTACGAGCTTTGAGAGCTTCAGTATCGTTTGTTCGATCCTGGGAATATCGATGTTGTTTGGAGAGTTCATACGCTTATGATATCTTTTTTTTGTCTTGATTTTACTTGATATTTTTGGGTCTGCATACGTCCTAAAATGCCATTTCCCTGCTCCCAAAAAGCTCTTCGTAGGTCGGAGTGTTCCCACCCCGACACCGGATATTGCAGTCCATCAACGCTTATCGTCGGGGGTAGGGATACCGCGACCTACGGGAGTTTGGATATTTTATACCTCATACGTTTTTTTATGTTTTATGGTTCCCCAAAAGAGGTGGCTTTCCACACCCACTGCATAAACAGATGGCATCTTCCTTACTAAAGGGCCGGGATTGATCATCTTGATCCCATTTATCCAGAAGATGGTACGTGTAGACCTGCGTACGATCGTACTGGATGTCCCCTCACAGGATGTGATCTCCCATGATAATGTCTCCGTAAACGTCAATGCCGTGGTCTATTTCCGGGTGGTTGATCCTGAAAAAGCGATCATTCAGGTGGAGAATTTCCATGAGGCGACAAGCCAGCTGGCACAGACAACTCTGCGTTCGGTGCTGGGACGCCATGAACTCGACGAGATGCTGGCAGAACGTGAACAGCTGAACTTCGATATACAGGAGATCCTGGACAAGCAGACCAACCCCTGGGGGATCAAGATCGCCAATGTAGAGATCAAGCATGTCGACCTGGATGAGAGCATGGTTCGTGCCATTGCCAAACAGGCTGAAGCGGAACGTGAACGGCGTGCCAAGGTGATCAATGCCAAAGGGGAACTTGAAGCAAGTGCAAATCTTCTTGAAGCGGCTGAGATGCTGAGCAAAAATCCTCAGGCCATCCAGCTGCGCTATCTACAGACCATGAGTGACATCTCCAGCGACAAGACCAATACGGTAATCTTCCCGTTTCCTACGGAGTTTAGCCAGATATTTAAGGAGAAAACCAAGGAATAGAGTGTTTGATGGGGGTTCCTGAAACAAGTTCAGGAGAATGGAGTGATATGATTGAGGGGCGAACAGTAGAGAGGCTTGTGTTTCCCTCGTTTGTAAATTAAATCTTCACCACCCGTGAGCGAACAGATGGGGTACAAATTTGGCAAACGAAGCCAACGGTTATTGCTCAGAGAAAGCATGGAACCGTTGTGCAGCATAGGTCGAATGACACTGTACACAGAGTCCCGTCATTGTGGAAAAGTTTTCCTCTACGGCTGCTTTGTCCTCAAATTCCGCCGCTTCGGACAACTTGGCTGCTGCAGCATGGAAAGAACGGTCCAGATCAATAAACCCCTGCGGCAAATTCGCTTTCAGTTCCGCTCTTTGTGTTTCTGTCAGACTTTGGGCAAAGATAAAACTGTTATGGATATCGGTTGCCGTTTTGGAGATCTCTTCATACTCGCCTTTGACGATGCTGGAAAAGATGTGGTGCATCCCTTTTTCGATATGTTTCATCTCATCGGCAAGCAGTGCCCTTGTCTCTTTGGATAATCCCTCTACACCTTTTGGGTTTTCATTGGCCGAGAGTATGGCGGTTGCTGCGATAATGATTCCTAAACTTTTGATCATGATTGATTCCTCTATTAAATTTTATAAAGCCTTATCATAATATTTTTTAGTTTTGTTGGAGTTGATCTATGTTAAGTTGTATAAAAAGCAAATGTAACCAACCCTCTTTTATAAAATTTACCTATTATATTCAGAAGCAGAAGGGCTTTATAGTATGCGAACAGAATCAGAGATAGCAGATGTCATCGGTGCAAAACCGCGGCTCTGAGCCGTCACTCCCTCTGAAAGCCTTCCAGTCGATCTCCGGAAGCTCTGCCAAACGTTTTTCATACTCCTCTTTGGTGATCCCTTCATAAGGCATCTGCCTGTAGGCACCTTGCTTGGTATGCGGGAGCATGGAAACGGACTTGATGAGGGGAGCAAACTGTGCCAGCATATGTTCGATCTGTGCTCCCTCATCTTCCGGGTCGAAGTAGATCGTACAGCTGACCATATTATCGCTCCATTCTCGCTGCAGCATCGCGAGCAGAGAGAACTGTTCCCAGGCGGAGACAGAGGAGGCTTTTCTTGTTTTGCCGAGGTAGAGAGGAAATTCAAACACCGTGGTGTTTTTGCTGTAGAGATCTTTTTCGTGGGAGATCCCCGCTTTTTTTAACACCTTGCATATCGCGGAAGCACTGCCTACACGCATCCGCCGGACCGCATAGCGGAAGGTGGGGAAATGCATCCCTGAACTGACGCCTGCAAGCTGGCTGATCGTACCAGAAGGTTTGACGGTGGTTACCCTGATCGAAGCGGGGATGCCTGCCTTGGCTGCCAGTTCCTTGTTGGCGGATACGACAAGCTTGTAGCCTTTGCGCAATCTGCGTGTCAACTCTGTTGCACCCCATTGATCAAGTATATCTGCGATACCCGAAAGGCTGACGCCGATGCGCCGGTTTCTGACAATGACCTCATTGGACTCGGGGCGGTGTGTCGGCAGCAGGGCAACGGTGGATGCATAAAAGGTAGCAAACTCCAGGGCTTCGTAGAACTCCTCTTCGCTGTTGCAGCGTGAGGGGAAGACCTCTGCAAGGTTGCAGAGCTCGAAACTCTCCAGGGGGATCTCCGAACAGGGATTGGTCAGCCACGCTTTATCCTCTGCCGGTTCACCGTACCGTCCGTATCTTTGTACATTGATCAGGTTCATGATACCCGGTTCACCGTTGTCCCGTATATGTTCAGCGATCATCGGCAGCCGTTCAAAATCCTCTGTGCTTTTCAATACAACAGTATTGTTGGAGATCCACCCGATCTCGGCACGGTTGGGGTGTTTGGCATAATCCTTGAGTTCAAGGAATGTTTGGTCATCCGCACTCCCCAGTGCTATCTGGGCACTTCTGCGTACATTTCCTGCCACAACACAGGCGCCGATTTCATTCATGATATCGACGATACACCGTGTTGTCCCTATCTCTCCCATGCAAAAGCTGTCCATGGTATTCTCCATGCGCTGATGCAGTTCCCTGAGCGGTGCAGGCCCCGATGCCGTTCCTCCAAAACCGCGGATAGGGGAACCCTCGGGGCGGATCCCGGAGTAATCAAACACCGGCCATGCTTTCCCGGCGGTATAGCTCTCGATCAGCAGGCGTACGGAGCTGACCCATCCCTCCCTGCTGTCGGGGATCAGATAGGAGAAAGGGTCTGTTTTGTCCGGTATGGCAACATTTTCGCCTTTCCATGCAGTGTTAAACCCGACACCCACGCCGCACATCAGCATATCCATCGCCCAGTCTGCCGCCAGCGCAAGGTCTGTCGTATCTACCGCGCCGCAGTTGTTCAGTGCCGCGGCCCCGCGTTCATAGATATACTCCGTCCCCATGATCCACAGGCCGCGGCCCGGCGGAAGCCACTTCATCTCAAACATGGCGGCTGCAAGCTTCTGGGCATAGTGCTGCGATGCGCTCTCATCCCATGCCAGGTTGTTAAGGAGATAATGGTTTTTACGGATCGACATCACCCCGTTGACCGCCCGTATGACCGTATCTGCCCAGTGTTCCTGTGATCCATCGGCTTTCATACGGCTATAGGTACGGTAGTAGGCGGCCTTGCCAAACTCTCCGAAACCGAAATGCGCTTTTTTCGTATGCAGTCCGTCGCAAAATGCCGCATCAAGCGCAAAGCGTTCTTTGACGATGGTGTGAGAGAAGCCGTTGTTCTGATTTTCAGGGCTCACAGGACTCCTTCAGGTAGAGTGTTTCCGTAAACAGATATTGATCGCTTCTACAAATGCATCAAGGTCGGAAGGGTTTCGCGAGGTGATGAGGTTTTGATCGATCACCACTTTTTCATCCCTGTAGACCGCACCGGCTGCTTCAAGCTCCTCTTTGATGCTTTGGTACCCTGTTGCCTCTCTCCCGTTCATCAACCCCGCCGAGATGAGTATCTGCGGGCCGTGGCAGATCGCTGCTACGGGTTTGCCGTGTTCGAAAAAGTATCGGGCTATCTCCAGGGCTCTGGGCGTTTTGCGCAGCGCTTCAGGCGCTTTGCCCCCGGGAAGGATCAGGATATCATAGCGCTTTGGGTCCACTTCATCCAGACTGAGGGTTGCTTCCAGCCGCAATCCGTGTTTGCCGGTGATCTTTCCTTTTTTGAAAGAGGCGATATCGATATCCGAACCGGCTTTGAGAAGTGCATGGAAGGGTACATTGAGTTCAGAATCTTCAAAAAGATCTGCAGTCATGATCAGAGCTCTCATCTTTTACTCCTTTTCATCTTAGTTCAAGTATAACATAACATGCTAGGTTATAGATGCCAAGTTAGAGAAAACACTAGCGACGTGACCAGAGATTTTACTTCAATAATTCTTATTTCATTTTATTTTAAAATATGATATCATAAAAATAATATGCAGCAGTAACAAGTCATTCATAAAGCGTAATAGTCTATAAGAGATCAGCAGAAAGGAAGGTGTGAGATGAGCAACTCAGGAAGAATCGTTGTGGGGATAGACCCTTTTGCAAAATCGAAGACTATCGTAAAAAGAGCCTTTATGGTCGCTCAGGAGAGGGGTGCAGAACTTTTTTTCATTTATGCGGTCAAGATACCCTGGTTTGAAACACCGGATCTATTTAGTTTAAAACAAGAGAATATAGATACGGATGCGATCAGAAAAGATATCCAAAAAATGATCAAAAAGTTAGAACTTCCGGAGGGTATACCTTATTCTGTTTTGGTAAAAGAGGGTGATCCTGTGGACACCATACTTTATCAAGCAAGACTTGTAAAAGCAGAGATGATCATTATCGGACCGCATACAAAGGGCAAAAAGCTTTATTGGGTACTACGGCGCATAAGATTGCGGATAGAAGCTATATTCCGGTTTTGGTAGTGAAAAATAAATCAAAAGAACCTTATCGGGACATTACGGTACTTACGGATTTCGGAATGCACTCCAAGCGGGGAGCAGTCTATGCAAAAAAAATATTCCCTTCAGCTAAAATGGAAATAGTTCATGCTTATGAGCCGTTCTATGCCACTGGTATCTATGTATCAAATGGTTATGGATTTCAAGGGTTTGACTTCGAAAAATACAGACAGGATGTCAAGCTGTCAGCCAAGGAGAGCCTTAAAGCATTAAAAGCGGATCTTGCTATCGAGAAAAGCAAGCTGATCGAAGGGGGGATTGAGGTGCGAAAAACATTGCTGGATCATTTGAAAAAGAATCCTTGCGATCTTTTGGTTATCGGCTCGAGAGGGACTTCCGGCTTTCAGGCCTTTTTGGGAAGTATGGCCTCGTATCTGCTTGCCGAAGCACCCAGCGATGTGCTGGTCTATGTTCTGAACGAGTAGCCAAAGAAACTGTCAGGGGTGACATTGATTTTTATCTAGCTTAAAAGGGTGTGCTCGATAAGGATCTTTGACCCGATACCGATCAGTACGATACCGCCCAGGAGTTCTGCTTTGCTTTCCAGAAAAGCTCCGCCGTGTGCACCGAGCAATACCCCGGCATAACTGAAAACAAATGTAGTGAGTGCGATCACAACAATCGAGATAGCGATAGCCGGTTCCATCAGTGTCAAGGTAAAGCCTGCTGCCATTGCATCGATACTGGTGGCAACGGCAAGTATGAAGAGTACTTTGTTCGTGATGATGGACACCTCCTCTTCCACAGGTTCGCCAAAACTCTCATAGACCATTTTTGATCCGACAAGTGCAAGCAGCACAAAGGCAACCCAGTGGTCGATCGACTCGATAAAACTTGAAAGGCCGATTCCGGCAAGATAACCGATCAGCGGCATGAAGCCCTGAAAGAAGCCGAAAAAGAGCCCGACTTTCATCGCCAGCTGTCTGTTGTCGACGGTAAGCTGCTTTGCTCCCAGTCCAAGGGATACGGCAAATGCATCCATACTCAATGCCACTGCCAAAATAAAAAGTTCAAGCATCCACAAGCCTTTTTGGATGGAATCTTACACAAGATTTGCTTCAAAAAAAAGGTGGATACGCCAACGACTACTCTGTAGCACTGACTTTTCGGCCGGCATAGTAGTTGATCTTCCACCCCTCATCCTCTTTGGAGAAATAGAGTACTTTCTCTCTGCCGTCCTCTTTGAAATGGACAGTCTGCCGTCCGGGTCCGTTGAGGTCGGCAGACGTGATCTCAATCTGAGGATTTTTCCGGCGCGATGCCAGCTCCCCGGAGAGTTTCGTTTCTACCTCTTTGAGCGTTTCGGGATTTTCTATCTCTTTGAGCTGGGACCTGAAAAGCGGATCTTTCAGCGCCAGCCTCAATCCGAAGCTTTCAAGCGTCATGAAGTAGGATTCCCTCTTCATGAGCTTTTTTACCTCTGCAAGGTCACCGGCATAGAGTGCCTGGTAATAGGCTGCGACGATATCTTGCGGCTCTCTGGTAGGCATCGGTTCTACGCCCGTGCAATGGCAGTTCGGAAGGCATCCAGGTGGTTATAGCTTCCCTCTTTCAGGTTTCCAAAGACATTGACAACATCGCCAGGCATTCCTTGCGCCGCCTCTTCCAGGTCATCGATATCTGTCAGCTCGATCAGTTCACCGATCTTGAGCGCATCGAGTCTTGACTCTTCTCCTGTGGCGACACAGGTATCGTAGAGCTCCTGCAATACAGGCAGTACAAAGTGGCCTACACGACTCTCATCGACTCCAGAGATATCCACACCGTACTTTTCGCAGAGTCCTCTAGCTGCGTCCATATGTCTCTGCTCCGAGATCTGGATAGAGGCAAAGGTGTTTTCATCCGTATAGATATTGCCGAGTGTGATATAGACATCCCTTGCTACCTTCTCTTCCTGATAGATAAAAAAGAGTTTGTCTTTCTGCGCTTCTGTCAAGGTTTGTGTCGATGAGCCGTTTTTCGGCCCTTTTGCATACACTGAGGTTGAGAGCAGTGCCGCACCACCGATACCTGTCATCATGACCTTCGAGAGAAAATTCCTTCTGTTGTTTACTTCCATTTTTCTTCCTTCTTTTTTGTTTTGTTTTGTTTATAACAATGATAAGTATAGATTTTTAGTGTTAAATATCTGTTAAATCTCTGATCGCATTCTCTCCAGAAAAAACACTCTCATAAAGGAAAGATAGATGTTCTGTCGGTTGTGTTACATGGCCGGACAGAGGGGAGGCTGTAGAGCTCTTCAAGCAGATTCAGAAGCGGCAAAAACAACATCTCTACCTCTGAATAATCGATCACAGACTGGTTGGAGAAGAAAAAATGGCTGTTTCGGTTTCGCCGGGTACGGATAATAATGTAAAACATTTTCGGGATCAGTGACAAACGCTCCGGGCCGATCGCAATATGGGGGAAGAGTTCGCTTTCCGCACTTCTCAGGGCGGTTGTGACAGTGCCGGTATTGATCTGCGCCACATAGCTGATCTGCATCGCTTCGAGTGTTGATTGAAGCCAGGGATTTGTGTTGGCCGTGACTCTCTCTCCGTATTCTCCCTGGGCCCTTTTCCGGAAAAACGGGATATGGTGCTTGAGCAGACAGGCTTTGAGGAGGATTTCCGTGGCAAGTGAGAGATTGCGCCAGAAATCGACCACTTCAAAGGGGTACTTGCCAAAAGAGGCATCCCGAAGCACAAAAGAGCCGTTTTTGTAGGCAATGACACCCTGAGAGGTCGCCAGGTGTATCGCATAGTCGTGGTTTTCCCTGTCAATATTGCTGATATCAATACTCATACTGCTCCTTTCTCTGAAAAGTGCTCATGACGCGCTGCTGATTTGGCATAACGTGCAGGATCTCCATTACTTTGACAAAATAATCAGGATCGCTACTATGATACCCGAACCCAGGGCGATCAGACTGAACCGTGCATGCTCCTTCTCTGCCTGGGGCAGCAGATGCGTTGCCCCGACATAGACCAGTGCTCCCGCTGATAGCGAGAGTAAAATACCAAGCAGCGGTTTGTCGATATGGCTGATAAAAGGATAGGAGAGCAGCATCCCCAGAGGCGTTGTCAAAGCAGCAGCGAAAAAGGCGAGGAGCAGCGCTGTTTTCTCCCTGAACCCTCCGCGGAGAAGCAGAAGATAGGTAATGATTCCCTCGGGAAATTCATGCAGTACCATGCCGGTCGCAGTCAGCAGGCCGGTAAAGATACTGACAGTAAAGGTAACCGAATAGACAAAGCCGTCGATCAATGAATGCATACCGATACCCAACATAGGGACCACGCCTATCACGTAATTGGGTTCAGACTTTTTTTCACAGACAAAAGCGGTGATAAAACGGTTAAAGAGGTGCATCCCCAAAAATCCGATCAGTAGAAATGTCGGGGCATAGGGGCTCATATCGAAAGATTTGGGGATGATATGCAGGAAGGAGACAGAGATCAGTACCCCCGCGGCAAAACAGACAAAATAGATACTGTGCTTCTCGCCCCATGCTTTATAGTGGCGGATCGTATAGATTCCCAGCGATGTGACCGCAGCGGCAAGCGAACTGGCACCAAGCGCAGTCCAGAAAGCATCTTCCATAGGCTACTCCTCTTTTTTGCTCTCTCCCTCCAGGAGAGATCTTTCCAGACTTTCGATGATCTTTGCGATCTCTTCATGGGCATCCCCTTCGAGAAGTGATCCTCCGGAGAGCTCCTTGTGAACCAATTCCGGGTCATAAGATACTGACCCAAGCACTCTGCTTCTGAGATATCCGAGTTTCTCCATCATGACCGACTCCATCTCTTTTGAATCGATCTTATTCAAGATCAGCCAGAAGGTATTTCTCTTTGATTCCCGGCAAAAACGCTCTATCCTCTTTGCAATGGAGAGTGATTCCAGCGTGGGGTCGAGAACGACCAGTATGATATCCATGGTGTCGGTGATCTTCCTTCCGAAATGTTCGATCCCCGCTTTCATATCGATCAGGCTTACCCACTCGCCTTCCACGATAAAATCTCTGACGACCTTTTCCACGGGACCGTCACACCCCTGTCCGTAGGTTTCTATCTTCCCGGCCTGGAACATACGGATCCCATTTTTCTGGATAGTATATTCCGGCGGTATCTCTTTGGCGATATCTATTTTTCTTTCCGGCACAGGTACGGAATCATCCTTCCTTGTCAGGGGAGAGGGGTCGTCAACCGGGCAGGTGACTCTGCCAAGCCCTCCAAAAAACTCCAGAAGAGGCCGGGGTTCACTCTCTACGCCCAATCCGAACAAAAGCCTGATAAGCCCTTCCGGATTGGAAGCATCACCGTCCAGAACCAGTGTCTGATACGATTTTTTCTGAAGCACGTCCGCCATCAGGGCTACGATCGTGCTTTTCCCGCTTCCCCCCTTCCCGCATACCAGAATTCTCTTCCCCGCAATAGGTTTCATCTGTCCGCCTTTTTATTTCGTATCATTGTCTGCCCGCTCTACACACTCTTCTTACAACTATTGTAGTACAATTAATGTATATCAACTCTTAAGAGGCAGCTTATGGAAACCACACTTTTTGATTTGAAATCGGGACAGGAAGCGGTGATAAAAAACTTTAAGGGTGGAGCGGAGTTCCAAAAAAAACTGAGATCATTGAATCTGAGAGCGGGAAAAACGATCAGAAAAGTCACAGCTGAGCCTTTCCACGGCCCTGTAGTCATCGAGATAGACAATACCGAAGTAGCCATCGGCATGAATATGGCGAAAAAAATAGTCGTAGAAGCTTCCGAGAGCGGATCAGACACATGAAAATACTTCTGATGGGAAACCCGAATGTCGGAAAGTCGGCGATCTTCTCACGACTGACGGGTATCGATGTCATGATATCGAACTATCCCGGTACCACGATCGAGTTGAAAAAAGGAAAAATGAAACTAGACGGTGAGACGGCAGAAGTGATCGATGTCCCAGGGACCTATTCGCTGGACCCTGCTTCAAGAGCGGAAGAGGTGGCAGTCGATATGCTTCAGGAGGGTGACCTGGTCATCAATGTGGTGGATGCGACCAACCTTGAGCGCAATCTCAACCTGACGCTTGCCTTGCTGGAACGCAATATCCCGGTGATCACGGTACTGAATTTTTGGGATGAGATACGTCATTTAGGTATCCATATTGATGTCAAGAAACTTGAAAGCTGCCTGGATATCCCGGTCGTTCCGGTTGTTGCCGTGACGGGTGAGGGTATCAAAACACTGGTTTCAAGACTCCATGAGGCCAAAGCCCATCAAAAGAGATACAGCGAAGAGGAGAGGTGGGAGAATATCGGAAAGATCATCAGGGAGGTCCAGCAGATCACCCTGAAAAAACATACGCTTCTGGAGATGCTTGAGGATCTGAGTGTGCAGCCGCTGACCGGGATTCCGATCATGTTTTCTGTTCTGATCGTTGTCTTCTGGACAGTCCGTATCGTCGGCGAGACGATGATCGCTTACCTTTTTGATCCCCTTTTTGCACTCTATCTTCCGTTAGTAACAGACTTGAGCCGGATGCTCGGAGGCGGGGGTGTCATCCATGACATTTTGCTGGGAACGCTGATAGCGGGGCAGATAGACTTTATCCAGTCAATGGGGCTGCTTACGACCGGCCTCTATGTTCCGCTTGCCATGGTTCTCCCCTATGTCGTTGCGTTCTATCTGGTATTGGGCATTTTGGAGGACAGCGGCTACCTTCCCAGACTGGCCACCCTGGTCGATGCCATTTTCCATAGGCTGGGGATGCACGGGCTGGCGATCATCCCGATGCTTCTCGGGCTGGGGTGCAATGTACCCGGAGCTCTCAGTACCAGGATCCTTGAAGGCCGAAAACAGCGTTTTATCGCTGCGACGCTCATGGCGATAGCGGTACCCTGTATGGCGCAGACTGCCATGGTCTTTGCCCTCTTGGGGCCTTACGGCATCAAAGGGCTTGGAATCTTTTTCATGACGCTTTTTGCCGTATGGCTGACACTGGGATTTTTGCTTAACAGGTTTTTGGGAGGCGAAACCCCGGAGACATTTATGGAGATCCCTCCTTACCGTATCCCCTATCCAGCAAGTCTGGGGAAGAAGCTCTGGATGCGGATACGAAGTTTTTTGACCGAGGCGGTCCCCTTTGTGCTCTTAGGGGTACTGATAGTGAATATTTTGTATGTTTTTGGGATCATCGGGTGGATCGGAGAAATAGCAGCACCGGTGATCGTAGGGATCTTTGGGCTTCCGAAAGAAGCGGTAGCCGCTTTGATCGTCGGTTTCCTCAGAAAAGATGTGGCGGTGGGGATGCTGTTGCCCCTGGGGCTTGATATGGAACAGCTTATTGTCGCCAGTGTGGTATTGACGATGTATTTCCCCTGTGTTGCGACTTTCGTGGTATTATTTAAAGAGTTGGGCGCCAGGGACCTGCTCAAAGCCACTGCGATCATGATTGTTACTACACTGCTGACCGGAGGGATCCTGAATGCGTTGTTATAGGAGAATAAACCTTTTTTGCGACGCTGACCGCTGTGACATACCGGGCAGACGTTTGCAGTGGCTGCGGTATGCTCTGCGGGAGAAGGAGGAGAAGTGAAAAAAAATCTGATAAAAAGTATTGTATATCTTTTATCGGTGATCGGTCTGCTTTTCGCTGTACTTGTGTTGACAGGATACTGGAACCAGAATGATCACTATGAGGGGATTGCCTCCGGGAACGGCAGGGTGGAGACAACACAGGTGGATATCACCGCGAAGTACGGGGGAAGACTCACAGAGATCTATGTGCATGAGGGGGATATGGTCGAGAAAGGCCAGCTGCTGGCGCAACTTGATACCAGAGAGCTGGAAGCACAGTACAGGGTTACACTTGCAGGGATAGAACAGGCAAGGGAGAACAGAAAGTATGCCCAGGCGGTCGTGGCGCAAAGAGAGATTGATCTCCAGCAGGCAGAGAGAGACTATTTAAGAAGCAAAACACTCTTTGAGAGCAAAAGTATCGCGTTGGTTCAGCTGGAGAAGGATGAGACAGAGTATCAAAGGGCGGAAGCGGCCCTGATGGCAGCCAAGGCACAGGTGACGAACGGTGAAGCCGCGATCAATGCTGCCAAAGCACAGGCAGAAAGCATCAAAGTGCAGCTGGAGGAGAACAGACTCTACGCTCCCGTGAAAGGAAGAGTCCTTTACCGTCTGGCAGAAGAGGGGGAAATGATAGGAAACGGCGGAAGGGTTTTGGTCGTACTTGATCTGATCGATACCTATATGACCATTTTTTTGCCGACTTCACAGGTCGGGCGTATCAATATCGGTTCTGAGGCGCGGATCGTTCTGGATGCACTGCCAAATACGCCGATACCGGCAAGAGTGAGTTTTATCTCCCCTGAAGCGCAGTTTACGCCCAAAGAGATAGAGACGGCAACAGAGAGAGAAAAACTGATGTTCCGTGTCAAAGTAAAAATAATGCCTGAACTCCTGCAGCGACATCTGGAGAAGATCAAATCCGGATTGCCGGGTGTTGCCTATGTTAAGATGAACGAAACAATGCCTTGGCCGGAGTCCTTGCGCATGAAAGACAGTAACGGTTCTCAACCATGACACCTGTAGCCTCTCTGCATAATATCACTCACCGTTATGGGGATACGGTAGCGGCGGATGATGTAAGTTTGGAGATACCTGCTGGTTGCATGGTCGGGCTGATCGGCCCTGACGGGGTGGGAAAATCGACCATCCTGGCGCTGATCTCAGGGGTGAAAACCATACAGGAGGGATCGGTCAAGGTTTTTGGCGGAGAGATGCGCTCTTCGCGTCACCGCAACAGGATCGGTCCCCGGATCGCCTATATGCCCCAGGGGCTTGGGAAAAACCTCTATATGTCACTCTCGGTGGAGGAAAATGTCGATTTTTTCGGCCGCCTTTTCGGGCAGGAGAAGGCCGAGCGCCGGGCAAGGATCGATGAACTGCTCCGAAGCACGGGGCTTGCTCCTTTCCGTGACCGGCCTGCAGGCAAGCTCTCCGGAGGTATGAAACAGAAACTTGGGCTCTGCTGTGCGCTGATCCATGATCCCGATCTTCTGATCCTCGATGAGCCGACAACAGGAGTGGACCCTCTCTCCCGCCGCCAGTTCTGGGAGCTTGTGGAGCGCATCAGGACACGCCGGGAGGGGATGAGCGTGATCGTTGCCACAGCCTATATGGAAGAGGCGGAGCGTTTCGACTGGATCGTAGCGATGGATGAGGGGAAGCTGCTGGCTGCGGGTACGCCGGATGGGCTGCACGAAAAGACCGGCACAGAGAACCTCGATGATGCTTTTATCGCGCTGCTGCCCGAGTCAAAACGCCGTGGATACAAAACCCTTGTCGTACCGCCGCGAAGCAGTACCCCTTCTGAGAATGGAAACGGGAAAGAGGCGATCACCGCCGAAGGGCTTACGATGCGTTTTGGCGACTTTACTGCAGTAGATGAGGTAAGCTTTAGTATAGAACGCGGTGAGATCTTCGGCTTCCTCGGCTCCAACGGCTGCGGCAAAACCACGACGATGAAGATGCTTACCGGCCTGCTCGATCCAAGCGAGGGGGAAGCATGGATCTTTGGTCAGCCGATAGATGCGCAGGATCTGGCTGCACGCAGCCGTGTGGGCTATATGACCCAGGGCTTTTCGCTCTACTCGGAACTGACCGTCAGACAGAACCTCAAGCTGCATGCCCAGCTTTTTCATCTTCCCGATGATACAGTGGGACCCCGCGTGGAAGAGATGATAGCGCATTTCGCACTGGAACGCTATCGTGACACGTTTGCCTCGGATCTCCCCCTTGGTATCAGGCAGCGTCTCTCTCTGGCGGTAGCGGTAGTGCACAAACCACAGATATTGATCCTGGATGAGCCTACTTCAGGGGTCGATCCGGTCTCACGTGACCGCTTCTGGGAACTGCTCATCGGTCTCTCCCGCAATGAAGGCGTAACGATCTTCGTCTCGACCCATTTTATGAATGAGGGGGAGCGGTGTGACAGGATCTCGCTGATGCACAAGGGGAGAGTGCTGGCAAGCGGCACTCCGCAGGAGCTGATCCGTTCCCGCGACAAAGAGAACCTTGAAGAGGCTTTTATCGACTACCTTGAAGAGGCTGAAGGAGCCTCGGAAGAAGAAAAAAACACACAGAGAGAGCTCTCTTTCCCTCAGTCAGAACCTCAGAACCGTTTTTTCAGTTTGCTGCGTCTGCTTGGCTATACCTACCGGGAATCCCTGGAACTTGTCCGTGATCCGGTACGGCTGGTCTTTGCGCTATTCGGGACGATTCTGCTGATGCTGACACTGGGGTATGGGATCAGTATGGATGTGGAGGATCTGCGTTTTGCCGCACTGGACCATGACCGTACACCGGAGAGCCGCTCCTACATCGAGAATCTTTCAGGCTCGCGCTATTTCCTGGAACAGCCCTCTCTTACTTCCTCGGCAGAGCTGGATCAAAGGATGCGCAGCGGGGAGATCTCGCTGGCGCTTGAGATCCCGCCGGGATTCGGGAAAGAGATGAAACAGGGGAAGTCCGCAGAGATCGGGGTATGGATCGACGGGGCAATGCCTTTTAGGGCCGAGACCATTCTTGGGTATGTCAGGGGAATGCACTATGACTATATACTTCGGCAGGCAAAAGCGCAACTGGGATATACCCCGGCACTCTCCGCAGTCAACATCGAGATGCGCTACCGCTACAATCAGGATTTTAAGAGTATCTATGCGATGGTGCCGGCGGTCATTCCTCTGCTCCTTATCTTTATCCCCTCTATCCTGATGGCACTGAGTGTCGTGCGCGAAAAGGAGCTCGGTTCCATCACCAACTTTTATGCCACACCGGTAACGCGGATGGAGTTCCTGCTGGGAAAACAGCTCCCCTATATCGTCCTCAGTATGATAGGCTACTTTGGATTGGTGGCTCTGGCGGTGACACTCTTCGGGGTACCGCTGAAGGGCAGTTTATGGACACTGAGTCTGGGCGCTTTGCTTTTTGTGACGGCGACCACGGGCCTGGGGCTCTTGATGTCCTCCTTTGCCAAGACGCAGATCGCCGCACTGGCTGCGACAGCGATCTTCACTCTGCTGCCGACAGTGAGCCTCTCCGGTCTCAATGAACCTGTCAGCTCCCTCGAGGGTCCTGCCGCCTTTATCGGCAACATCTATCCGGCAACCTATTTTATCAATATCAGCCGCGGTGTTTTCAGCAAGGCGCTTGAGTTCGATGACCTTGGCCGGGACTTTGCGGCATTAGCGGCTGCGGTTGTGGTCATCACGCTGCTGAGCATTCTGGCGCTCAAAAAGCAGGAGGGTTAAATGAAAAGATCTCTTCTCAATATCTACCGTCTTGGGATCAAAGAGCTGCAGAGCCTGTGGCATGACAAGATCATGACGATCCTGATCCTCTATACCTTCTCTGTTGCGATCTATCTTGGAGCGACTGCTACCTCTTCTGAACTCAACAAAGTCCCTGTTGCTTTTGTCGATGAGGATCGCTCCGCACTCTCTGCACGTATTATCGGGGCGTTTTACAAACCGCGTTTTCTTCCTCCCGATATGATCAGTTCGGAGAGGGGGGACTACGGGATGGATAAGGGGATATACACGTTTGTAGTGACGATACCGCCTGCTTTCGAGAAAAAGGTACTCCAGGGAAAGCAGCCTGCGATCCAGCTTAATATCGATGCGACCCGCATGTCCCAGGCGGGTATCGGCGCGGGGTATATCCAGCAGATGATCAATGATGAAGTCAGTACTTTCCTGGAGGGGACAGCCGGCGGTACCCAGCTTCCAGTGGCGCTTGTGACCCGCATGAAGTTCAACCCTGCTTTGGAGAGTTCGTGGTTCGGAAGTGTGATGGAGTTTATCGAGCAGGTCTCACTGCTCTCTATCATTCTTGCCGGTGCAGCACTCATCAGGGAGCGTGAACACGGTACGCTGGAGCACCTGCTGGTGATGCCCCTGAGCGCTGCGGAGATCATGATCTCCAAGATCTGGTCCATGGGTGCGGTCGTGCTGCTGGCCGCGGCGCTTTCGCTGGAGTTTGTCATCAAGGGGATACTGGATGTGCCTATCGCAGGCTCTGAGGGGCTCTTTCTGTTCGGCGCGTTTTTGATGCTCTTTTCGACGACCTCGATGGGGATCTTTATGGGGACGGTTGCTCGGTCGATGCCGCAGCTCGGGCTGATCATCATTATCACCATTCTGCCGCTTCAGATACTCTCCGGGGCGATCACCCCTTTTGAGAGTATGCCGCAGGCACTCCAGTATCTCATGCTGCTGATGCCCACAAGCCACTTTGTCAGTATGTCCCAGGCAGTACTCTACCGTGGGGCAGGGCTGGATGTCGTATGGCTTGATATGCTCTGTATCTTTGTGATCGGAATGTTCTTTTTTCTCTTTTCGCTTTCTATTTTTAAAAAAAGTTTGAGTTAATTGAATATAATGCGGTTTAAAGTAATCATCAAGGAGAGGGAAACCCATGCAATCCCATAATATACAAGATAGAAGCGTTTCGGTCTCTGTGTCAGGAGCAGGCGGAAGCGGTGCGGTCACGGCAGGATTGATCCTGCTGAAGAGTATGGCCAATGCCGGTTATTACGGATATATGACACGATTTTCCGGCCCGCAGATCCGAGGTGGGGAGTCCGCTGTGGTATTGAATTTTTCTGATTCTCCTGTAGAGCGTTCCGCCCGGAGCAGCGATATCCATTTTGCGCTGGACTGGCACGGATTTGAACGTTTCAGCGATGAGATCCCCCTGAACTCCCAAAGCTGTGTGATCTTCGACAACAGTCATGATGCCCTGCCGGACAGTGTCGCATCCACGGGCGCGAAGATCATAGAGGTCAACCTGAAGGATCAGGCAGATCAGCTCAAGGGAAGCCGCCCCAACGCATTTGCCGTAGGGATTGTGGCCTCTCAGCTCGGACTGCCCCTGAATGCGGTCTTGGAAGCATTGGAGCAAATTCTGGAGAAAAAAGGGGAAGAGATATTCCGGGCTGCATCCGAAGCGGTCAGGACAGGCTACGGACTGCTTGAGAAAAAAGCTGCCCCGCTTGAGCAATGGAAGCCGGTTTCGCATACACGGTGGAATATCAGCGGAAATGAAGCCTGCGCGTTGGGTGCCTTGCGTGCGAGTGTCAAGTTCGCTGCAGCATATCCTATCACCCCGGCCAGCGATATTGTAGAGTATCTTGCACCCCGTTTGGAAAAATACGGCGGCAATGTGATGATCGCAGAAGATGAACTTGCCGCGATAAATATGGCCATAGGCGGTTCATTCGGCGGGAAACCTTCGATGACAGCTACATCCGGTCCCGGTTTTTCGCTTATGATCGAAGCGATGGGACTGGCGATAGCCAGTGAGGTACCGGTACTGGTGATCAATGTGATGCGCGGAGGGCCTTCGACGGGGCTTCCCACCAAGTCGGAACAGACGGATCTCAATCAGGCGCTTTTCGGGATGCACGGTGAAGCCCCGCATGTCGTGGTCGCGCCTTTGGACATCGCAGACTGTGTAGTCACGACACAGTGGGCAGCAGGACTCGCAGAACATCTACAGACACTTGTTGTGTTGCTTTCTGATCAGAGGCTTGGCCAGTCTCGTGCCATTATAGATGCGGTTCCCTCTCAAACATTTGATTTGAAAAGGAAGATACTCCCGGTGCAGGATGGGAAGGGATCCTATCTGCGTTATGCTGTCTCACCCGATTCCATCTCGCCTATGGCAATTCCCGGCAATGCCGCAGGCAGATACACTGCGGACGGGCTGGAACATACTGTATCAGGAAAGCCTTCATCCATGGCTTCGGACCATCTTCAGCAATTAAAAAAACGCGAAGCGAAAGTGACACAGTTTGACTATGGGAGGATGTGGGCAGAAGCGAGTTTTCAGCAGGAGAGTACAGAGATCGTTGTCCTGACATGGGGGTCTGTCTACCACAATGCAAAAGCGGCAGTTTCCGAACTTTATCATGAGGGCTCTCCTATAGCGCTTTTGGGATTGAGACTCCTGATGCCGCTGCAGACGGAAGCGATCCAAGCGCTCTGCAAAGGGAAAAAAGTGATCGTTGTCGAGCAGTCATACTCAGGGCAGCTCTACCATTATCTGAAAGGACAGGGGGCGATCGATGCCTCGGCATTGACATTGGCAAAACCGGGGCCTTTGGTACTGGGTAGTGATGAGATCAAAGCATTTATCAAGGAGGCGGCAAATGATTGATATAGCCGGAGAAAAGTTGAGTCCTGAAGACTATTTGTCTGATGTGCGCCCTGTCTGGTGTCCGGGATGCGGGCACTATTTTGTACTTCGTGCACTGACCCAGGCTTTGGCGTGGCTCAGGATCCCCAATGAACAGATCGGGTTGGTTACCGGTATCGGTTGTTCTTCGAGGATCTCCGCATATGTCGATGCGTACGGGTTTCATGGCGTGCATGGCCGGGCTTTGGCATTGGGGGCCGGATTGAAAGCCGTGCGTCCCGATATGGATGTTATTGTCGCGGGTGGAGACGGGGATGGTTACTCGATCGGGGGAAACCACTTTTTGCATGCCTGCAGGCGCAATATGGACCTGACCTATATCGTCATGGATAACGAGGTGTACGGTATGACAAAAGGGCAACCCTCTCCTACCACGGAACCTGACTGGCAGAGCAAACTCGCCCCTGAAGGGACGGGTATCAGACGATTCAATCCTCTCGGTATCGCTTTGGCTTCCGGAGCGAGTTTTATCGCCAGGGGATCGGCGGGAGATCAAAAAGGGTTAAGCAGACTGATCGTGGAGGCGATTGAGCATAAGGGGTTTTCTCTCGTTGAGATAAAGACGCCCTGCGTGACTTTCCGCCCGGAAGAGAAAGCGTGGTATAAGCGCATGCGCAAAATCACGATCGAACCGACAGACGATATGATACTGGCCGCGCAAAGGATACACGGGAGTGACGGGTTTGATACGGGCATTTTTTATCAGGCTGACCTGCCTGTCTTTCAACCCCATTTTACAGAAGAGAAATCGATAGAAGATTTTGAAAAGGAGTTTGAAGTATGAATCCGTCCTTACCAAACGATCCGGCATTTGCAGAAGTTTTAAGCATCATCAATGAGATGATCGAAGAGACGGTGTACCATACCGAGACCTTTGCGCATGCACTGCAGATCCATCGTAATTCCATAGCTGCAGAGGTTTTTTTGCAGGCAGTTGAGCAGTTTGAAAATGAACAGAAGATCCTCGAGAAGTATCTCCCGGAGATAGGGGTTTCCTGTAATCCTCCGTGGGAAGTACCTCACGAGGCATATACCCATCCTGCACACGTATTGATGGATGCACACTATCTGATAAGCGGAAAAGAAGCATGGAAGGTCATTGAGGAAATCGTTCAAATACATCAGAGCGTTTATCTGCAATTAAACAAGGAAAGCGGGAATGAGAGCGTGACTAGCCTGACTGCAGAACTCATAACCCATTGTGATCAGTGCGGCAAAATATAGAACAGGGCAGCAAAAGATACCAGTAGGTCCATGTCAATGGTGCAGTGACCTGGCCAATAGGTTTGAGACAATTTTATCTTGCCGGTCTTGAGACTTTTGTGGTATGATTAAAAGCGGTAGGTGAGAGGCGTATTGAAGGATGTCTCTATGAAGCCTGTTTCTATCGAGTGGATCGGAGAAGTTCAGCATGTGGTTTGATCGAAGTGGAAAAGTACTTTTTATCGCCATAGGGTTTTTTGTGACATTGCTGTATGGAGCAGAGGCGCAGTCTGCCGCAAAGAAGGAGGCAAGAATGAATCATCCGGTCATTACTGTCGTTTTTGATAACAATCCTTACAAAAAGGGACTGCAGAGCGGCTGGGGATTTTCATGCCTGATCGAAGGAATGGAAAAAAATGTCTTGTTCGATACGGGTGCAGAGGGAACGATCCTTCTGGAGAATATGCAGAAGCTGGGGATCACCCCTGAAGGGATCGACGTTCTGGTACTTTCCCATGCCCATTCCGATCATACCGGCGGTGTGTATGATCTTTTGCAGAAAAATAACAGGTTGACCGTATATCTGCCCGCATCCTTTCCTGAAAACTTCAAGAGAAAGGCGAAAGAGTATGGTGCAGATATCATCGAAGTGAAGCAACCGGTAGAGATCATAGACGGGGTCTACTCGACGGGTGAGATGGATGCCGGGATAAAAGAGCAGGCACTGATCCTCCGAACTCCCCAAGGGATGGTGATCATCACCGGATGCGCCCATCCGGGCATAGTCAATATCATCAAAAGAGCAAAAGCGCTCTTTGGGGAGGAGGTGCTGCTTGTCATGGGAGGGTTCCACCTCCACAACAAAACCGGCAGTGAGATCAAAAGGATCATCTCCGAGATACAGAAACTGGGGGTACGCTATGTGGCTCCATGCCACTGCAGCGGTGAGAGGGCAAGGGATCTTTTCCGAGAGGCTTATGGTGAACAATATCTCCCTGTCGGAGTAGGAAAAATAATCGACACGAAAGCACTGAAATGAAATATTGATATGAAAATTTACAAGAAGGAGAGATAACTTTCATGCCAAGAACTGAAGCGTTTGAAGCGTATTATGAGGAGTATGAAACGTGGTTTGAAACCCATTCCAAACTCTATGAGGCAGAGATCAAAACGATACAAAAACTTTTACTTCCCTTTGAACACGGTGTTGAGATAGGCATCGGAAGCGGAAGGTTTGCCTTGCCTTTGGGGATAAAAACAGGTGTCGAGCCATCAGGAAAAATGGCCAAGATCGCACAATCAAAAGGGATTGAGGTGATTGAAGGGGTAGCCGAAAAACTGCCTTTGAAGGATGAGAGATACGACTTTGTACTTATGGTGACGACGATCTGTTTTGTCGATGATGCACTCCAGAGCCTCAAAGAGATCTACCGCATTTTAAAACCTGGCGGTTTTGTGATCATCGGTTTTGTGGATAGGCATTCGGAGCTTGGAAAGCTGTATGAAAAAAACCGGAGGGAAAGCCGTTTTTACAAAGAGGCAACATTTTTTAGTGCCAAAGAGGTGATCGGGCTTCTGGAAAAGTCCGGCTTTGAAGAGATAAGCTCCTGTCAGACACTCTTCGGGAAAACGCTTGAAGATGTCAAAACCGATATCAAAGAGGGGCATGATGAAGGGGCATTCGTCGCGATAAGAGGCGTGAAAGAGTCATCATCCAGGAAGGGATGATGACCCCGGTCCTGCCCCGAGCCAAAAACCTCTTTATCCATGTACTGTTTTATCGTGACTGAAAGAGTGCAGGAAGCTGATCCGGTGCGATAAACTCTACCGTTTTGATCTGATGGTTTTCGATCCTGTAAACCGTGATCTTGCCCTCTTCTTTGCCGAACTCCTTGCCCAGGTCATCATTGATCAGCATGATGGAGAATGGGAGTTTTTTCATTTTCGGCATGGCAAACATTGAAGTGATCAAAGAAGGCATGGCACTGATATCGGAGATATATCTGGCATGATGTTCATTCAGGTAACCTGCCGGTTTTGTTTTAAGATAGTCATTGATCGCAGAAGAGATATCTTTTTCAAATGCCAGAATCAGCAGCCTGTCCGTACTTTCAACCTGCAAGGTATTTTCAAACTGGTCAGGGAGCGAGATTGAGGGGAGTTTTTCACCGACCTTAAACTCTGCAAAAAGCGTACCTGTCAAGAGGAGAGGGATCATCAGTAGTTTGAATTTCATTAAAATCCTTTTTTCATAGCTAAGTGTGCAGGGCAGCATAGGGAATATGCTGCCCTGTATGTTTTAAGAGAATGATGGCTGAGCATCAACCAAGTGCATTGATGCCGTAGGCAAAGGCCGCATAAACCATGAGGATAGTTAAAAATGCGACCGAAATGGTTTGTATCTTTGCTTCTGAGAGCGGTTGCGTATAGTCATCCATATCTTTTAGATTTGGTTCCAAGATGTCTCCTTTAGAAATTTGTAGTGGATGTATACCATAGTAGGGTTAACCGAAATACGATTGATGGTATGTTGAACGTGAGAAGATTAGGTTATAATAGCGCTATGAAGCTGCCTGAAATCCTCCATAACATCTCCCATACCCTGACCGGACGTCATGCCCGTGCGATCATCGTCGGCGGTTCGGTACGCGACCATTTTCTGGGGTTGCCGATCAAGGATTATGATATTGAGGTCTATGGCCTCTCCTCTATGGAGTCACTTGAAGAGATACTTTCACATTTTGGTTCTGTGAATCTGGTCGGAAAAAGTTTTGGGGTGTTGAAGTTCTCCCATGCGGGGGAGGAGTATGATTTTTCCCTGCCGCGCAGAGAGCAGAAGGTCGGAGAGGGGCACCGCGGCTTTGACGTGAGGGTGGATGGCTCTATGAGCTTTGAAGAGGCCTCGCGCCGCAGGGATTTTACGATCAACGCCATTGGATATGAGATTGAGGCTGATCGTTTTTTGGACCCTTTCGGCGGCAGGGAGGATATCCGTAAAGGGGTGATCCGGCATATTGATGACAGGACGTTTGTCGAAGATCCTTTACGTGTCTACCGGGCGGTACAGTTTGGAGGAAGGTTCGGGTACAAGCTGGCGGAGAGCACCAAGGTGTTATGCAGGCAGATGGTGGATTCGGGGATGCTGGAGTCTCTGCCCAAAGAGCGTATCTTTGTGGAGTGGAAGAAGCTGCTATTGAAGTCCCGCAAACCCTCCATCGGCTTTGAGATGATGAAGGAGCTGGGAGTACTACGTTATTTTCCCGAGCTTGAAGCCCTGATCGGGCTTGCTCAGGATCCCAGATACCATCCTGAAGGGGATGTCTGGACCCATACGATGATGTGTCTGGATGTGATGGCAGATCAGATGGCAAAGTGCAGAGAACAGGGAGCAGAGATGGAGGAAAGGCAGAAACTCAAATACCTCTTTGCGATACTCTGCCACGATCTTGGCAAAGCGACTACGACAACGTTTGATGATGACGGACGTATACGAGCAATAGGGCATGAAGAAGCCGGAGTGGAACTGACCGGGACGCTGATGTACCGCCTGACCAATGCCCATGATTTTATCGAGGGTATTTTGCCGCTTGTTGCGCACCATCTCAAACCCTCCCAACTCTACAGAGCCAATGCCGGCAACAAAGCGATACGCAAGCTCGCTCTCAAAGTAAATATAGAGGAGCTTGTCCTGGTAGCGAGGGCAGACTTCCTGGGGCGGACCACACCGGAGGCACTGAGCGGAGAGTATAAGGCGGGAGAGTGGCTGCTTGAGAGGGCACGGGAACTGAAGGTAGAGTGCAAACCTATGGATAACCTGCTTCAGGGCAGAGACCTCATTACACTGGGGCTGAAGCCTTCAGAACAGTTCAAAGTGATACTCAACGAGGTCTATGAACTGCAGCTTTCTGACAGGCTTACGACAAAAGATGAGGCGATAGCGTACGTGAGGGAACGGTTTATAGCGCTGTAATAATATTTTAAAATATAAAAATTTTATATACACAGAATTATTTCGTGTTTTGTCCAGCAATAAGGCGAGAGAGCTATCTAATACTAAATAATATATTAAAACGAAATTCAGGATTCTTTCTCTGATAAGAGGTGTCTTTCGCTGCTGATAATGGATTCTGTGATACACTGTCAAATGAAGATCTGGCAAATCACACAGCAAACCATTTAAAATTAAAAAATATGATACGATAGGATTTCAATCAAAAAACCCGGTAATACTGATCTTGGATAGAGGTTATTAGCCATACCGTGGCAAGGTTGGAAGGATAGGAGAAATAATGCAAAATGACTTTATGAAAGCGATGGATTTCAGACATGCGTGCAAACTGTTTGATGAGAGAAAGAAGATACCTGAGGAGACGATGCACTATATCCTGGAGGCAGGGCGGAAATCTCCAAGTTCATTCGGGCAGGAGGGATGGAAGTTTCTCGTGATCACCAATGAAATGCTCAAAGCAAAGCTTAGGCCCGCATGCTGGGATCAGCCTCAGATCACCTCCTGCTCGCACCTTGTGGTGATACTCTCTGCGATAGAGGAGCTCAGACCGGGCAGCGATACTCCGGCGAAGCGTTTTGGCAGACGCCCTCTGCCGCCTGAGAGGATAGAAGCCTATATCGAACTTTACGGAAACTTCCTGGCAGATACCTTCAGCAGTGATGAAAAGACCTATGCCTGGGGTGCAAGACAGTGTTATATCGCATTGGCAAACATGATGACTGCTGCTGCATTTGAGGGGATAGACTCCTGTCCGATAGAGGGGATGGAAAAGGTGAGGGTCGAGGAGATACTGCAACTTGATACTAGTAAATATCAAGTTGCGGTTCTTGTCCCTTTCGGTTACCGTGCCAACCCTCAGTCCGAACAGATACGACGGCCTTTTGAAGAGGTTGTGGAGTTTATTGATTGATGTTTGAGGTTGCAGAGTATATCGGGATCATTGCCTTTACGATGAGTGGTTTTTTCGTGGCGGTACGCAGCAGGCTTGACCTTCTGGGTGTGTTGATCTCAGTCTTTCTGACTGCCTTTGGCGGGGGGATCATACGTGATGTCCTTGCAGATAGAACACCTTATGTCTTTACCCATGCAGCCCCGGGATTTATGGTACTGGGGATGATGACCCTGATGATCGTCCTGAAATTTCACAAACGCGAGAGCATAGAGAACAGACTGCTCTTTATCATCAGTGACTCTATCGGGCTGGTCTCTTTCAGTATCGCCGGTGCACTTGTTGCCATGCAAAATGAACTCAATCTCACAGGGGTACTGGTGATGGCTTTTGTCACGGCAGTAGGCGGAGGGATCACCAGGGATGTCATCATCAATGAAGTGCCCTTTGTTTTCAAAACAGGCTTTTACGGTACCGTTGCGCTTTTGGTGGCGATCGTACTTTATGGGATGGATCAGTTCAGTATACTCAACTTCTATACCACCTCTTTGTTGTTTGTGGGAGGTGTGCTGCTCAGGATCGTGGCCTATCAGAAGAAGTGGTCCATACCCCTGCGTTGATCCGGGATGAGCCCACCGGACTCTAGCGGATATCGCTGAGCTTCAGAAGGATCTCATTGATCTCTTCGCCCGCTTTTTTCGCAAGCTTTTCAAACTCCTCTTTGGAGTCTTGATAGAGTGATGTCATCTGGGACTCTTTTCCTTTCCATTGATCTGCCGCATCCATTTTGGCCAGATGTGCATGGAGTTTTGCGATATCGAGTTCCTGAGCAGTCTTGTCTGTAACCTTTTTTATAAACTCCTCTGAGGTGTCTTTGATCTTTTCCAGGTGCTCTCTGGCTTTCATTACACCAAGTTTTCCTTGAAGTTTTGCGTCACTCTGCAATTTCTCGCTCGCACCTGAAAGCGTTTTATTGATCTGGCCAAACTCACCTTTGAGTTTTTCCCAGAACTCACTCATTTCATGCCCCATGGATTCACGCAAAGATTCTACATTTTTTTCCACTTTTTCCAGTGACTCTTTTGACTTTTTGATATATTCGTTCAACTCTTTTTCCATTGTTCTTCACCCCTTTTGTGCTGATTTGTAAACTTGGATTGAAAGCATGATTGCTTATGCCGCTTTTTGGAGAGATCTCTCTCCTCTCTATTATTGTAACGAATTTTTCTCTCATTTTGATAGCGTTCGATCGCAGAGAGAAAAGCCCGGTTTAAGAGAAAACGATTTACACTGTCATACTAAATTTTAAAAGGAGCAGATCAATGAAAAACAGACTTACTATGCAAACCACCAGAACGCTCCTCTTCTCCTGGCGCTAGCCTACTACTTACTTTTTTTATCGATAATATTATCACTGTTCAACCATTTGCGTTTACTTCTTTGGAAGTAAAGATCGAGGTAGATACGTTTAGAGATCTGCCTGTTGCTATGTCAGTAAGGATAGAAAATGGCACAAATAAAAATCTATGGAATAGGGAAACGGCTGAATCTTATGAAAAAACAGCTCTCTGACACGATTCACAGCTGTGTTGTGGAGGCTTTGGAGTTTCCGGAAAATAAACGTTCGCACAGGTTTATTCCCTTGGCAGAAGAAGATCTGTATTACCCGGTTGGCCGTACGCATGACTATATCATCATAGAGATCATGATGATGGAGGGAAGGAAAAAAGAAACCAAGAAGAGGCTGATCCGGCTGCTGTATGAACGGATACGTAAAGAGGTGAGACTTTCAGCCTCGGATATAGAGATATGTATCCTGGAACAGCCTGCCTATCACTTCGGTTTTCGCGGTATGACAGGGGATGAAATGCTGCTGGATTATAAAGTAGAGGTATGAGATGAAGCTTGAAAATATCGTACCGTGGGGCCGCAACCTCTCTGAGTATCAGGCTATGTTCCTCTTGAGCGATCTGGAACTCAGATCCAAAATAGTCGGCTGCGGGGACGGTCCTGCAAGTTTCAATGCCGAAGTGACAGCACTGGGCGGAGATGTGGTCTCTGTCGACCCGCTTTACCGTTTCAGTAAAATGCAGATCGCTCAACGTATCGATGAAGTGGCCGATAAGGTATTGGAGCAGGTAAAGCAGAATGAAAAAGATTTCGTATGGCACACGATACCCGGTCCTGAAGCACTCTATACCCTTCGTATGGAGGCAATGCAGCAATTCTTGGACGATTATGAAGAAGGAAAAAAGGAAGGAAGGTATATCGAGGGTGCTTTGCCGGACTTCTCTTTTGAGGAGAACCAGTTTGACTTGGCACTTAGTTCACATTTTCTTTTTTTGTACAGTGAGCATCTGGATGAAGCCTTTCATTTGCGTGCGATAGAAGAGATGCTCAGGGTAGCCAAAGAGGTAAGAATATTTCCTCTCGTGACACTTGAAGGTCATCTGTCACAGCACTTGAAAGGTGTCATAGAGAGGCTGGAAAGATCAGGATTTTCTACAGAGGTGATCTCCACTGCATATGAGTTTCAAAAAGGCGGGGATAAGATGTTGAAGATCGGAAGAGGAGAAGGATGAAACGAATCACCTTTATCAGACATGCCAAAGTGGATATGGACTCCAGCCTGCCGATCTATGCCAGGGAGCTTGCTGCATGGGAGGAGAGATATAACAGTGCACCTATTGTGACCGATCTCTTGCCGGAGGATGCGCTTATACAGCGTATAAGAAGTGCTGACTATGTAGTGAGCAGTACACTGAAACGCAGTATAGATTCACTGGAGCTGCTGGAGGTGGAGATCGATGAAAAGAGTAGACTCTTTAACGAAGCGGCTATCCCGATGCTCAACGGCAGATTCGTAAAACTCAAGCCCGTTCATTGGCTGGTGCTGTTTCGTCTGCTTTCGCTAATGGGTATAGGTAGATGGGCAAGAACACTGAGGAAGAGCAGAGCGGAGGTACAAAAAGCTGCCGAAAGGCTCTCAGAGCTCTCTGCGGAGCATGACCATATCGTCTTAATGGGACATGGCGTGACGAATTGGCTGATACGCAAAGAGTTATATAAAAAGGGTTGGAGAGCGGAAGAGCAAGAAGTACATCGCAACTGGGGAAGTACGGTTCTCTCTTATGAGACAGCTGGCTTCTGAACAGCACTTCTATCCAAAGTTCAATTTTTTACTATATAATTAAAAAAAGGGTGAGGGCCTATGAAAGAAAGGGAGGAGCGGCATACCGATGCAGCACAGTATACAAAATCACACTACCTACTATACAGACAAGAAGAGTCTTGAAGAGTATATCTCATATCATCATATTGGTAACTCTTCTTCACTTTTGATACAGATATTTTCTGCCAATACCGATAAGGAGTTTATCTCTGCACTGCTTTCAGAACTGACCCGGTTGTTGCCTGATGCCGTGATCATAGGTACGACAACCGATGGAGAGATCATGAATGGGAAGGTCAGTACAGGGAAAGTGGTGCTGAGTTTTACCAAGTTTGCGCATACAACGCTGAAATATGCTGCCGTCAGACACGATCAGAATGACTGTTTTGAGACCGGCCGTCATTTGGCACAGCAACTGATAGGTGAGGATACCAGGCTGATGATTGCATTTGCCGACGGGCTGCATACAAACGGCGAAGAGTTTCTCAATGGCATTGCCTCTGTCAATAGTGAGGTACCCGTAGCAGGGGGAATGGCAGGAGATAATTTAAAGTTTGAAAAGACCCTGGTGTTTACCGGGGATGAGATCATGGAAGAGGGTGCGGTAGCCGTAGCGCTGGAGAGCAAACATCTTCATATCCATAGGGATTACAGTTTTAACTGGCAGCCGATCGGCAATGAAATGACTGTGACAAAGGCAGAGAAAAATCGGCTTTATACGTTAAATGATATAAAGGTTGCGGATATCTACAGCCACTATCTTGGGATCAAACCTGAAGAGTTTAAAATGGGAACAGGGATAGAGTTTCCGCTTATTGTGAACCATGATGGCCTGAATATTGCCAGAGCGATACTCTCAAAAGAGGATGACGGTTCGGTGATCATGGCAGGAAATCTCTCTGTGGGGGATAAAGTACGTATAGGTTTTGGCGATGCAAAAGGGATTCTTCATCGGTCCCAAAAACTCATTGAAGCAGCATCGGAGCAACCTTCCGAGGTGATCTTTGTCTACTCCTGTACGGCACGCAGGTATTTTATGGAAAATGAGATCGAAGCGGAGGTCTCTCCGCTTCGGTCAATTGCACCGGTCTCCGGTTTTTTTACCTATGGAGAGTTTTTTACTTTAGAGAAAAATGAGTTATTCAACCAAACGATGACGATCGTTTCATTAAGTGAAAGTATCAGAGTCAAAACGATAGTACAGACGCCAAAGATCGAATCAGAGATCATCAGAAGTGATTACTTCAGCGCACTGGTCCATCTGATCAATGTCACCAGCCGGGAGGTACAGGAGTATACCGAGGCACTTCAGCAAAGCAATGCTCAAAATGAGATGCTCAGGGAGCGCTTGGAACTTGCACTCTCAGGAAGCCATGATGGAGTCTGGGACTGGGATATCGCTGAAAACTGTCTCTATTTCTCTCCAAGATGGAAAGAGATTATAGGCTATAAAGATGATGAGTTTGCCAATGAGTTGAGCAACTTCGAAGATCATATACATAAAGATGATCTTGAACAGGTATGGGAGCATATCAACAAAAACCTTTACGAGAAGACAGAATACTGTGAAACGATCCACAGGTTAAGACATAAAGAGGGGCACTGGGTATGGGTGCTTGTCAGAGGGAAGACGCTCTTTGATAAAAAGGACCAGCCTGTACGGATGATCGGTACCATGACAGATATCACTGAACAGAAAATGCTGCAGCTGAAAACCCAGGCACAGCAATTTGTCCTTGAACAGATCAGTGACGGGGTGATCCGGACGGACATGGAGGGCAATATCATCAGCTGGAACCATGGTGCCGAAAAGATCTACGGCTACGCCGAGGAAGAGGTGGCAGGTAAACATATCTCTCTCATTTTTCATCCTGAACACGCTATCGCTTTTCAAACCTATGTCAATATACTGCAGGAGAGAGGCACCTATAATCTTGAGGGACGTTTTATCAGAAAGTCCAGAGAAGAGATATTTGTCTCCCTGTCTCTTACACTCTTAAAAGATGAAAAAGGGAATCCCGTCGGTCTGATCAGTATCAACAAAGATATCACTGAACAAAAGGAGGCCGAAGCATTACTCCTCAAGCAGAAAAAAGCGCTGCATCACCAGGCACACTATGATACTTTGACAGGATTACCAAACAGGTCTTTGTTCATGGACAGGTTGGAACAGGCCCTGATCAAAGCAAAACGCAGCGGTAACAAAGTGGCACTCTTTTTTATTGATCTGGATAAGTTCAAACATATCAACGACTCCTATGGGCACCTTGTCGGCGATAAAGTCTTGAAGATCGTAGCAGAACGGCTGTCTTCTTTGATACGCGAAGGGGATACCTTGGCAAGATTGAGCGGCGATGAGTTTACGATGATCATCGAAGATATCAGTGACGGAAAACAACTCGCATCCTTGGCGCAAAAACTCCTGGAGCATATGAAAGAGCCGATGTATGTGGATGAGTATCAACTCTATCTCAGTCTGAGTATAGGGATCAGTATCTATCCGGATGATGCAAGCAAAGCACTGGAGCTTTTAAAGTATGCGGATACGGCAATGTACAAAGCCAAAGAGAGCGGCAGAAATACCTTTGAGTTCTATGCTTCAGAGATGACCGCCCATGCCTTGGCACGCATGATACTCAAAACAAGTCTGAAACAGGCGATTGAAAGAGACGAGTTCATACTGCACTACCAACCCCAGATCGATGTACTTCAAAATAAAATCATAGGTATGGAGGCTTTGGTCAGATGGGAAAATCCCGAAAAAGGACTGGTATTGCCCGGTACCTTTTTACCCCTTGCCGAAGAGACGGGAATGGTGATAGAGATCGACAAGCTTGTGATAGAGAAAGCGATCTCTCAAACCAGTCAATGGTCCAAAGCGGGGATAATGTCGGGGATGATCGCACTGAATATTACTACGAAACAATTGGAATATCAAGGCTTTGTCGAGGAGTTCGGTGCTACTATTGAAAGCTATGAGATAGACCCTTCTCATCTGGTACTGGAGCTTTCCGAAGCACATATGATGAAAAACGTTGAGTATACGATGGAGAAGATCATAGAGCTCAATGCTTTGGGTATCCATATATCCATCGATGACTTCGGTACAGGATGTTCTTCCCTCTCATTTTTGAAACGATTTGCTATCCATCAGCTAAAGATCGATCAGACTTTTGTCAAAGATATCCCCGGAAAAAAGGAGAGCGTCGAGATCATCAAGGCGATCATCGCACTGGCCAAGAGTCTGGACATTGATGTGATCGCCGAAGGTGTTGAGACACCGGAACAAAAAGCGTGCCTGATGACATTGGGCTGTGTGAAAA